>OHMU01000305.1_pt1 | contig 28215 bp, 30 predicted proteins | sample 1569441 | NCBI WGS metagenome assembly OHMU01 (sample SAMEA3879527, study PRJEB24766) | human gut metagenome | biome: human-associated habitat; feature: feces | place: USA | collected 1985/1987 | reverse complement strand
AGAATACCATTGTACCCGCTGCGGCTATCACCGCATCGAGGGCAACGAGGCTGCCGGTCATATCCCCGGCGACCCTGCCACCTGCACGGAGCCTCAGCTCTGTACCCGCTGTGGCGCTGTGCTGAAAAACGCGCTCGGCCACGACTACAAGAGCGAAGTGACGCCCCCTACCTGCACGGAGATGGGCTACACCACCAACACCTGCACCCGTTGCGGCGATACAAACAAGACCGATTACACCGAGCCTGCCGGTCATAAACCCGGCGACTGGATCATCGACAAGGAGCCGACTACCGATTCCGAGGGCAGTAAGCACAAGGAGTGCGAGAACTGCGGAGAGGAGCTGGAAACGGCAGAGATCGAGAAGATCTACAACAGCGGCACCACGGACAGCAAGGGTGAGGCCATTGTGGGCGGCTACCTTGTGACCGTCACCGATACCGACACCAAAAATCCTGTGGCAAACGCCGCTGTCGCGCTCCACAAGGATAACAGCATCTCCATCCGCCTGCCGAACAGCCGCCTGCTGGACTATGCCGACCAGACCACCGTGACCGTGCAGCTTGTCAAGGACAAGTCCGCTGTGCCGGACATGAGCATCGCTGTCACGGATAAGAATGACAACTACGCCTCCGGCAAGACCGACAAGGCAGGTCAGATCACCGTCCCCACCGGCAGCGGTAAGACCAACGAGGACGGCAAGGTCACTACTGGCTATGAGGACGCGGACGGCGACCGCTGGACGCTGACCGTCAAGGTCATCCGCACGGACACGAAGCGCCCCATCTCCGGCAGTGCAGTGTCCATCGGCAAGACCGGCAATATCACGGTGAAGCTGCCGGACGGCACAGATCTGGACGCTAAGCATCAGGTGACGGTCATCGTGACCGACCACAAGAAGGCTCCCCAGCAGGGCAAAAATGTTGCGGTCAAGGGTGATCTGGGTCAGTCTGCCGCAGGCAAGACCGACAAAAACGGTGAGCTGACCGTCCCCGAAGTGGAGCAGACCGAGCGCCACGGCGTTTACATCGTCGGCTACACGGACGGCACCTTTGGCCCCAGCCGCAGCATGACCCGCAGTGAAGCCGCCGCGATCTTCGCCCGCCTGCTGGCGGAGAAGAACGGCGATACTATTTCCACCGCGGCAAATACCAAATTTGCGGATATTCCCGCCCATGCCTGGTATAGCGGCTATGTGAAGTATCTGAGCAACAACGGCATTACCTACGGTAAGAGCAAGACCATCTTTGCCCCCAACGATGCCATTACCCGCGCGGAATTTACCACGATGGCTGTCCGTTTCTTTGATGTGTACGGTGATGGCGACGCTGAGATCATGGAGCAGTTCAGCGGCTTCAACGATGTTTCTTCCGGCTATTGGGCGGCAGAATACATCAAGTACGCTGCGCTCCACGGATGGATCAACGGCTACGGGGACGGCTCGTTCCACGCAGACCGCGAGATCAACCGCGCCGAGGTGGTCACCATCGTCAACCGCCTGCTGGGACGTGAGGCGGACGAGGACTACATCGCGGACAATCTCCGCAAGCTGAATACCTTCCCGGATGTCAGCCGCAAGCATTGGGCGTACTACGCAGTCATGGAGGCTGCCAACGCCCATACCGCCATTCTTGGTGACAGCGAAAGCTGGAGCAAGTAAATCGTATCCCCTGCGGGTGGTCTGATAGCAGGCCACCCGCACTTTTATCCAAATCTAAAATCACTCAAATAAAGGAGAACTGAATATGCTGAAGATCACTGCCATTGGCAATCTGACCCACGATGTGGAACTGAAGATGAACGAGACCACCGGCAAGCCCTATGCCATCCTGCGTATCGCCTCGGATCGCCGCTATAAGGATAAGGACGGCAACAAGCTCACCGATTTTATCTCCATCAAGGTGCGCGGCCCTCTGGCGGAGCGCTGCGCGGCGTTTGCGTGGAAGGGCTGTAAGCTGGCAGCCACCGGCGATTTCGAGACCATCACCTTCGCGGACGATCCCCAGCGCCAGCCCGGTTTCCTCATCAAAGCCAGCGATGTGGAATTCCTGTCTCCCCGCAAGGCGGAGGACGCGGCACAGGCGGTGGAGGATATGTCCGCCAGTGAGGACGCCGCCTGATGAAAAACACCGGGATCACATACACCAGCGCAGAGCGCAGTCCTGTGATCCTGCTGGAGATGGCCGAACTGCTCCCGCCTTTGAGCGCGGAGCAGTCTGCCGCTCTGGAAGAGGATCTGCTGCGAAACGGCTGTTACTCCCCCATCATCGTCAATGAGGACATGGTCATCATCGACGGGCACAACCGTCAGGCACTGTGCGAAAAGCATGATCTGCCGTACACGATGGCCGTTTTCTCGTTTGAGGATCTGCTGGAAGCCAAGCAGTGGGCGCTGGATACCCAGAAGGGACGCCGCAATCTGGAAAAGTGGGAGCTGGGCAAGATCGCCCTGAAGCTGAAGCCGGAGATCGAGGCAAAAGCCAGGGCAAACCAAGGGACACGCACAGACCTTTCGGCAACGTTGCCGGAAAGTTCCGATACTGTGGACACCCGCAAGGAGCTGGCAGAAGCAGTCGGTCTGGGTGAGCGCACCATGGGCAAGGTCATGCAGATTGATGAGAACGCCCCGGAGGTCATCAAGGAGGCTCTGGATAAGAAGGAACTTTCCATCAACAAGGGTTATGACCTGACCCGGCAGCTTCAGGATCTTCCGGAAGAGCAGCGGGAGCAGGCGGCCGCCGAAGCGCTGGAATACGAAAAAGCGAAAAAAGAACTGAAAAAGCAGGATGCCGAGATCGACCGGAAAGGAAAAATCGCGGCGCTTTTCTGTAAAGCGTATGAAAAAGCCGTCCTGCTGACACCGTCCGAGGAAAATGTCCGCTGCTGGACGGACGGGACGCGGATGACCCCGGAGGAAATGCAGGATACCGTGAAGGAATCCCGTGAGCTGGCGGAGGTGTTCCGGACGATTGCGGATATCATCGAGCAGAAGATCCTGCCCGCGGATTGGAGGTGTGCCGATGCAGAAAGTGAAGAAAACGATGCCCAGCCGGACGGGAATCCCGCCTGACGCGCAGGCGGAGATTTTGCAAAAGCTGTCTGCCGAAACGAAGATCACTTCCTGTGAGATCGCGGAGATCTTGAAAAAGCATGATGTCTGCGGAGATATGGATGCGCTCCAGGACGCCTACCGGAAACGGCTGGGACAGCGGCTCCTGTCCGGCATCCGGGACGAGAACGGCAAGCGGGAAATCCTTTCCACCAGCGGCGGCGAGTATGTCATCGTAGACTGCTGCAATGACCCGCAGAAGCTGAAAGCCATCCAGCGCCGCATTCAGGCGCAGATGAATGGGCTGGATGTGTCTGCCGGGAAGGTGCATGGGCGCGTTCACTTTTTAGAGCGTTTCGCGGGTTGGATAAGAAAGGAGTGGTCAGATGGAGCAGCGTGAAGAGAACCTTTCCCCGGAGGAACAGTACGCGCAGCTTGTGCCAGCGCTGGACACAGACGGTTTCTCGCTGTATGCCGCCGCGGAAGAAATCACCGGGCTCAAGGTCTATGAAGAATTTCCCTATGAGGATAAACATGGAATGTTTGAGATGGCAGACGGACACACGCTGCTGCGGTATCTGGAAGCGGCATACTTTGGGACCGTTACCTGGGAGATTGTCCCCGGCACGCCCTATGAGCGGGCGATTCTCGGTGAAGTGGATAAGACCACGCCGGAGTATCGTGCGTTTTATCAAAAAATCTGTGATGGTGCGGTGGCACGCATCAAAAATCAACTTGAAAAGGAGATTCAGAATGTGAAAGAACCAATCACAGAGATCAACCGGGATTCCTTCTGGGACCTGATCCATGAGGCAAAAAACGCCTGCGGGCAGGATATGGACGCCATGCTGACCTATCTGAAAGACCGGCTGGTTTCTATGGGCCCCGCGCAGGCGCAGAATTTCCACGATATCATCCACGCCTATGAAGATCTCGCGGACAGGTACGGCCTGTGGGACGCGGCAGGAATCATGAAGGAATACGGCTGCAGCGATGATGGGTTTATCGATTTTCGCGCCTGGCTCATCGCACAGGGGCGCGAGGTCTATTTTGCCGCGCTGGCAGACCCGGACAGCCTTGCGGATGTCGTTCCCTACAGAGATTGCCGCTTTGAGCAGTTGAGCTATGTCGGGGACTATGCCTATGAGCAGCTCACCGGGAAAAGCGCCTATGATCAGACAGATTGGAGCGCATATGAAGCGCTTTTGATGAAGCTGGAACAAGATATCGTCTATAAGGACGGCATCGAGTTTCCCAGAGAGGGCGCGGATCTGAAGAAATATCTGCCCCGGCTCTGCGCGAAGCATCCAGAGTGGGACGGTCAAACGCGCTGGAACCTGCAGCTGAAGGAGATCCGGGATCTGATCCATGCCGGAAAGGACTATGACCGGCGCCAGACATCAAATAAGAAGAAACGCAGCCGTGGAGGTGAGGCAAGATGAGCGAGTCCATGATTGTTGGTGTTGACCACGGCTATGCCGCTATGAAAACGGCCCATTTCTCGTTCCCCTCCGGTCTGGTGGCATATGAGCATGAGCCATATACGCTGAAGGACGTGCTGGAATACGGCGGAAAATTCTATGTGGTGGGCAGTGGGCGTCAGGCGCTGCAGAAGAACAAAACGCAGACAGAGGATTATTACCTCCTCACGCTGGCGGCCATCGCAAAGGAACTCTCCTTCCGTCATGCGGAGCCTGCGGCGGAGATCCATCTTGCGGCCGGACTGCCTCTCACCAGCTTCGGGCGGGAGAAAAACGCATTCCGGGAGTATCTGCTCCGGGATGGGAGAACGGTGAGTTTCCGCTATGAAGGACAGGAATACTCCATCGCCATCCGCAAGGTGTCACTGTTCCCACAGGGCTATGCCGCGGTTTTGACCCAGAGCATCCTGCTGGACGAGCCGTCTGTGATCGTTGCAGACATTGGCGGTTGGACAGTGGATCTGATGCGCCTGGACAATCGTATCCCCAATGCGTCTACCTGCCGCAGTCTGGAACTCGGTATGATCCGCTGTCTGGATGAGATCGGCGAGCAGATCCGCAGCACACTGGGTCTGTCTATGACGGCGGCGCAGATGGAAAGCGTGCTGCGCGGCGATGCTGTCCATATCAACGAGGATGCCAGAAAAATTATTGACCGGCAGGCAGACGCCTATGTCCATCGCCTGCTCTCCGCCATTACGGAGAGCGGACTGGATACCCGCGCCATGCCTGCTGTTTTTCTGGGCGGCGGCGCGGCGCTACTGAAGCGGAATGTATCCGCTGCGGACGGCCTTTGCCGCCCTGTCATCCTTGACGATGTGTCCCTCAACGCCAAAGGCTATGAGCGGCTGGCAGAGCGGCTCACAAAGAACGATGAGTAGTAACAAAAAGCGGATCAATCTGTCCTTTTCCATGTCCTCGCCCATACAGCGCAGGGCGTGGAAGAAGCTGACGGAGATCCCCGCAGGACAGCGTACCGCCGCGGTCTGCCGCATGGTCTGTGAGTATAAAGGGCAGCAGGAATTGCTGGATGCCGTTCGTCAGACCATCCGGCAGGAACTGCGGGGTGCGCAGCTTACCAAAGAAGAAGCGCAGGATAGCGTCAGAGCCGGGGATGTAGATGAAAGCGTCCTCGGCTTTTTGCTTGCCCTGCAGGAAGGAGATGAGATGACCTGATCCGATATTTTGATATGTTCGCCGGCATCGGCGGCTTCCGCACGGGATTGACCCGCGCGGGCGGTTTCCGGTGTGTAGGACACTGCGAGATCGACAAATACGCCAATGCCAGCTATGAGGCCATTTATGAGCCGGGAAAGGAGGAACGATATTATCCCGATGCCACAAAAATCGACCCCGCAGATCTGCCGGACTTCGACCTTCTGTGCGGAGGATTCCCTTGTCAGGCATTTTCAATCGCTGGCAGAAGAAGGGGCTTTGACGATACCCGCGGCACTCTCTTCTTTGAAATTGCCCGATTGGCTCAATCCAAACGACCTTCGTATCTTCTGCTCGAAAACGTTCCGGGACTGCTGTCGCATGACAAAGGCCGGACGTTTTCTGTCATCCTCGCCACGCTTAATGACCTGGGGTACCGCGTGGAATGGATGGTGCTTAACAGCAAACATTTTGGAGTCCCGCAATCCAGAAGGCGGCTGTTCCTTATCTGCTATCTTGATCCCCGATGCGCCGGAAAAATATTTCCTATCTTCGGCACAGGTGGAAAAGCTCTTATACAAGTCCTCGGAGGCTCGCAAGGCTCCCGTGTCTACGACGCAGACGGAATAGCCTGCACGCAGACTGCCGGCGCTGGAGGTGTGGGCGGCAAAACAGGATTGTATATCATTCCGCAGGACAGACCCTTTGTGGATCTATGTGCAGGGGAGGCGAGACAAACGGAGGCCGCCCGCTGTCTCACTGCCCGTTACGGTCAGACAACGCTGTCCAATCATAGAGCAGAGCGTTCCGGCGTTCTGCTCATCAAGGAAGCCACGAAAAAAGGCTATAAGGAGGCGAATCCCGGCGACAGTGTCGATCTCGGCTTTTCCGGGAGCAACACCCGCCGTGGTCGTGTGGGACAGGATATCGCCCACACATTAGAGACGAGCTGCATCCAGGGCATTGTAGAACGCGGCGGACGCATCCGGCGACTGATGCCGCGGGAGTGTCTGCGGCTGCAGGGCTTCGATGAGTGGCAGATCGACCGCATCCTCGCCATCCAGTCTGACGCTCAGACCTATAAGCAGGCGGGCAACAGTGTCACCGCCAATGTCATTGAAGCCATCGGGCGCCGTATCCGGGAGGTGGATGCGGAACTGAAAGCGGGTGCTGCCGCATGATCGGGTTGAAGGACCAGTGCTTCGGCGTGGAAGTTGAAATGACCGGCATCACCCGTGAGCAGGCGGCAACAGCACTGGCTTCGTATTTTGCAACGGACGCCCGCTATGTTGGCGGCGCTTACGATAAATGGTGTGTGACGGATCGGGACGGCAAAGAGTGGACAGTCATGAGTGACTCCAGCATCCACGGGGAGCAGAAGATCGGCAGCGGCTATCGTGCAACGGGTGACTACAGATACCGCGTGGAGATGGTAACACCAAAGCTCACCTATGCGGAACTGCCCAAGCTGCAGGAATGTGTCCGGCAGGTACGCCACGCAGGAGCCAAGGCCAACAGCTCCTGCGGCATCCATGTCCATGTGGACGCAGCCAATCATAACCGGCAGAGTCTGAAAAATCTCATTGGCATCATGTACTCCAAGGAGGATATCCTGTTCAAAGCGCTGCAGGTCAATGAAAGCCGGGCGTCCCGCTGGTGTCAGAAGGTGCGGGAACCCATGCTGAAGCAGGCACGCAGGCTTTCGTCGGATGAGACAAGGGACTTGACGCAGTTGGAGAATATCTGGTATGAGGGAGATAACGGCAGCGCAGACCATTATAACTGGACCCGCTATTACGCACTGAATCTGCATTCGGTCTTTTACCGGGGAACGGTGGAATGGCGCTGCTTCAATTCCACACTCCACGCGGGAAAAGTCGCCGCCTATGTGAATCTGTGCCTTGCCATCTCCGCCCAGGCTATTGCCCAGCGCAGCACGGTCATGCGCAAGACCCACAGCGACAATGAGCTGTTTACCTTCCGGGTCTGGCTGGTGCGGCTGGGACTCAACGGCGAGGAATTCAAGCATACCCGTGACCACCTGTTGGCAAATCTGGACGGTGATCGGGCGTGGCGTTTCGATAAGGACAGCTATGCAGTCAACAAAAAGAAGAAAAAATCCAGAGAAATGGAGAGGTGAAGCCTTTGAAGATTCAAATTGAAGATACCATGTACGAAGGAACCGCAGCCGGGATCATGGAACAGCTCCGGGATCTCAGCTTTGATCCCACAGAGTTCCCGGATGTGGAGACCTACATCTGGTTTGTACAGAACAATGTCATCCGCACCACGGGAATGGACTGTCCGCTGCCGGATGGCGATGCGGAGACACAGGCGGCAGCCCTGCTCCGTCATCTGGAACGCTTTGGCGCTCTGAAGCTGCTGGAGGTGTGACGTGGAGGAAAACCTGTATTTTGCCTACGGCAGCAACCTTGATCTGGAGCAGATGGCGCAGCGCTGTCCGGACGCCGAGATCGTGGGACCGGTCAGGCTTGAAAACTACGAACTGCGCTTCCGCGGCAGCGGCTTTGCTACCGTTGCACCGAAAAAAGGCAGTACTGTCCACGGACTGGTGTGGAAGATCACGCCAAACTGTGAACAGTCTCTGGATCGGTATGAGGGGTATCCCCGCCACTACACAAAAGAAACCGTGACTGTTAAAGACGCGGCCGGTGCAGAGATCCCAGTCATGGTCTATATCATGGCGGAGCCGTATTGCCGCCAGCCTGCACTGCCGTCCCCGTATTATTACCGCGTGATCCAGCGAGGCTTTGAAGCCAACGGCCTGCCGGTGGACTCCCTTCGGGATGCGTGGAGCAGGACCATTGACGAGGTGTGGAGCGGCAGGATCGACAAGCCAAAGCGAGCGCCTGAGCGAAACAGAGGGCCGGAGCGGTAACTCAGAGCAGCGCCGGCGTCTGTGCAAGAAAGAAGATCACCAGAATAGAGATCACAAAGGCCAAGATCCCAACGAGCAGGAAAACCTTTTTGCCGGGGCGGATTTTTGCCGCCTTGCCGATCAGCGCGGCCGCGGCGACGCATACCGCGGAAACCAGTAAAGCGGCGCCAAGCATCTTCCACAGCCATGAAAGCTCCCAAAACCATATCATCACAGCCGCCTCCTCATATTTTTGTTTGTAAGCACAGTGTATCACAGGCGCGGTATCCGCGCAACAGACAGTCGGAGTGAAAAAGAGGTGTTCATTTTCCGCGGTCTGTGTTACAATATCCCCTGTTTGTGGAAGGGGTGCGGATATGTTTTACACGATGGAGGAAGCCGCTATTATCGGCGGCTTTCTGGAACTGTATCTGGAACGGGATAGCGTGGACCCGGCAGTGCGGGAGCAGCATCGAAGATTTCGGCAAGGGCTGCTGGGCGGCGCACTGGAACGGGCCGATTATGAATGGGCGGCTGCGGCGCTGGGATTCCTGCACCCCCAATGGTGGCCGGAGCATGAAGATCATCGGGCGTTGGAGAATGCCCTGCTGAAGACCCGGACGCTGGCATCCAAAAAAGAATAAGAATCACCATTTGCGGCAACGGCAGAGGAATCTGTCGCTGCCGCTTTTCTTTTGGGAAGGAGGAACCCATATCAGCACAGAAAAAATGAAAGTCCTTGTGGTGCGCCCCATGGAAATGCCTGAAGTGCAGGAGATCGACCACACCCTTTCTGCCATGCAGGAACTCGTAGGCGGCACCATTCAGGCAGTTTACCCCTTCGATGACCCGGTGGCGCTCGTCTGCAATGACGAGGGCAAGCTGCTGGGCCTGCCGTGGAACCGCACCCTGACCGATGATCACGGTGTGCCGTATGACATTGTCTGCGGCACATTTTTTGTTGCCGGTCTTAAAGAGGATGATTTTGCCTCGCTGACGGAGCAGCAGATCGAAAAGTACAAGGACAAATACAGCAACGAAATGATCCTCTCTGTTCCGAAACAGCCGGAGGCACATAAGAAACCGATGAAAAAGGAGAAACATGAATATGAAAGATAACTGCATTTTGACCGCTGAGTCAGTCACCGAGGGACATCCCGACAAGCTCTGCGACACCATCGCGGACGCGGTGGTGGATGCCTGTCTTACGCAGGACGCCGCTGCCCGCGTTGCCTGTGAGGTCATGGCCACAGCCGGAAAGATCATCGCCGCAGGCGAGATCACGGCAGCGAAGATTCCGGACATCCCTGCCATTATTTGCAGAACGGTGCGGGAAGCCGGATACGGCGGCAGCAACTATGAAGTGGAGGTCATCACCCATGAGCAGAGTCCCGACATTGCGGAAGCTGTGTGCGGCGGCACGGAGACCGGTGCGGGAGATCAGGGAATCCTGTACGGCTTTGCCTGCGATGAAACAAAGGAGCTGCTGCCTCTGCCTGTGGTGCTGGCCCATCGACTGACCCGCCTGTTGACCGATACCCGCAGGCAGGGCATCATCCCCGGCCTGCGTCCGGACGGCAAGGCGCAAGTGTCTGTGGAATACCGCTCTGGAGTCCCGTACCGCGTTGCCGCAGTGGTGGTATCCTGCCAGCATGAGGAGGAGCTGCCCCTGCCGGAACTGCGCAGGGACATTCTGCGCCATGTGATCCGACCCGCCATGCAGGAACTTCCGCTGGACGAGCATACCGAAGTGCTGGTCAATCCGTCCGGTCGATTTGTCCAGGGCGGTTTTGAAGCGGACACCGGACTCACCGGACGCAAGCTGATGGTGGATACCTACGGCGGCCTCGCCCTTCATGGCGGCGGCGCGCTGTCCGGCAAGGATGGAACGAAGGTGGACCGCAGCGGCGCGTACATGGCCCGTTACATTGCCAAGAATATCGTAGCGGCAGGACTGGCCAAGCGCTGCACCATCAGCCTTGCCTATGCCATCGGCAAGGCACAGCCTGTGGCGGTGACGGTGGATACGGAGCATACCGGCATCTATTCCGATGACGTGCTGGAGCAGGCTGTCCGCACGGTATTCAACCTGACGCCGGACGGCATGATCGGAACGCTGGGACTGGATCAGCCCATGTTCCAAAAGTTCTGCAATTACGGTCACTTCACCCATGCGGACGCGCCCTGGGAGCGCACGGATATGACAGAGGTGCTGGAATGTGCCTGTCGTGCCAAGGACATGGGCGTATCGCACCGATAACAGAAAAGGCCCGCGAGAGATCGTCTCTCGCGGGCGTGTTATCACTGCACGGAATCCTTGAATGCCTTGCCGGGCTTGAAAGCCGGCGCTTTGGAAGCGGGGATTTCAATGGTGGCTCCAGTGGCCGGATTCTTGCCGGTGCGGGCGGCGCGCTCCTTCACCTCGAAGGTGCCAAAGCCCAGCAGCTGTACCTTGTCACCGGACTTCAACGCAGTCTGCAGCGTGTCGACAAACGCATTCAGAGCGGTGTCACAGTCCTTCTTGGTCAGGCCGCTGGCTTCCGCCATGGCGGTGATCAGTTCTGTTTTATTCATCGTATTTCGTCTCCTTCATATCTAAAATGACTGGAAATGATATGCGCTATTATAGCAGACTCCCCACCTGCTGACAATACTGCCAGCAAAAACAGAATCAGAGAGGATGATCATGATTTCAAAAGAAAAGAAGAAAACCATGCATATCGCGTCCTGCTCCTTCGGCAAAGACAGCCTTGCCACGATCCTGCTGGCGCTGGAGCATGGGGAACCGCTGGATGAAGCGGTCTACTGTGAGGTGATGTTCGATAAAAGGATCTCCGGCGAGGTGCCGGAGCATCGGGCATTCATCTATGAGACTGCGCTCCCCAGACTGGAACGGTTGGGCATCCCGGTCCGTGTGCTGCGTTCGGATAAGACCTATCTGGATTTGTTTGCAGGAACAGTTACTCGCGGTCCGAAAAAAGGACTTCGGCGCGGATTCCCTCTGTGCGGGCATTGCTACGTTCAGCGGGACTGTAAGCTCCGTCCCATCCGCCGGTATAACAGGACTCTGACACCGGATACTGTGCAGTATGTGGGCATCGCCAGCGATGAGCCGGTGCGCTTGCGCCGCTTGCAGGGAAATCAGGTGTCCCTGCTGGAAAAATATCACTACACCGAAGAAAATGCGAAGCAGCTCTGCCAAACGGCAGGGCTGCTTTCACCTGTCTATGCGTTTACAAACCGTGGCGGCTGCTGGTTCTGCCCAAATGCCAAGCAGAAGGAACTGCGGCACCTTTATGACAACCATCCGGAGCTGTGGGCGAAAATGCTGGAGCTGCAGGCAATGCCGGGAAAGGTGTCCGAGAAATTCAACCGCACGGAGCGCTTTTCCGACATCGATGCGGCATTCCGAAAAGAAGATGCCCTGTGCCAAAAAGCGGCATAAAAAAGGAAAAGGAGATGAGAACCATCAGCAATCAGAAATATGAGATCACAGACATGGCCCATGAGGAATATCCGTTCCTGCACCGCATCCGTGCGCTGCGGGATATCTGCGGCGAGATCCGCGCAGGCGACATGGGCGGTTTCGTGGAAAGCGAAAGCAACCTGTCCGCGGAGCCGGGAGACTGCGCATGGATACTCGATGACGCCATTGCATCGGGCAATGCCTATGTGGATCGGGACGCCTGTCTGCGGGGTGATGCCATAGCCTGTAGCAGCGCCTATGTTTCCAAAGGCAGCGTGATGAGCGGCCACAGCCGCGCCGAGGACAACGCCTATCTCCGCGGGGCCTCCATGACCGGAAAAGCGCTGGCTTCCGGAAACGCGCAGATCATTCACGATCCCCATACGATGGGGACTCCCATCCTGTCCGGCAACTGCAAGGTGTATGGCACGGTGCAGGGGGATATCCGCATCACCGGTTCTGCCGTGATCCTGCCCTGCGAGGAAGTCCGCAACGATACAAGGGATACCTTTGTCCTGAGCGGCAAGAGCCGGAGCGTGATCCGCAGCATCGAGCGTGAGACCTTGAAACCTCTGCAAAAAGAAGTAAGTCCTATGAAAACAAAAACGCCAAAGAAACGAGGTATGGAGCGATGACCGTGTATGAGCAGGAGCTGCGAGAGCTGTTTGAACACAGCAATCTCGTGGATCGGCCTCAATTCTCCGGGCGTGTGTGCGTGGGAGATCTCGGAAAGGACCTGCGTGTACGGGCGGAGTTTCTCTCTACCCATATCTCCAGCCAATATGACGCCATCCGCCTCACGGTGCTCAACCGCACGGAGGGCGTGGTGGACCGGACGCTGCTGCGCTTTCAGGATGTCTGGGGTAAAAAGCAGGTGCCGAACAACCCGAACTTCCGCAGCGGCGTCATTCCCCACCTGTGGGATGACTACGGAAAAGTGGAATGGTACGCCTATCATCCCACTGCCGCGGACTATGCCGCTCTGCGGGATGCCGTCGGTCAGTATCTGTCCGTATTCCGGGAGCGCACGACGGAGCTGGAACGGAGCGGCCCCAAGCTGGTCTATATCTGTGCTCCGCTGCGCGGCGATGTGCCAGGCAATGTGGAGTTTGCGCGGCAGAAAGCGCAGGAGGTGTTTGTGGAGGGAAATATCCCTATCTGTCCGCATCTGCTGTTCCCGCCTGTCGCAGATTTCACCGATCCCACCCAGGACGAGAAAGCCAGGGCGATGGGACTGCGCCTGCTGGAATCCTGCCAGCAGATGAATGTGTACGGTCCGGTCTGGACGGATGGGATGTGGCAGGAGATCTACAAAGCCGGCGAGTTGGGCATCCCCGTGATGACGGATCAGAAGACCATTGGACGGACGCCGCCTGCCAGACGCCCCGGCAGAAAGGAGCGGTAAATGCCAATTGAAAAGATCACCGCGGACGATCTGCGGGACATGGAATATCAGGAGGGGCTTGTGCTGCAAGGCTGTGGTGGCGAGGCGCAGGAGTGGCTGGATGGCATCAATGACCTGCTGACGCAGGACGGCATCCTGCAGAATGGCAGCCGCTTTGAAACGGTCAAGGTTTTTCAGCACGATGGACTCAACAATCTGCTGTTCCCCTTCGAGAACATTCAGGTGGATATGGGGAAGCTGGCGATGTGGCGTTTGCAGACCCACGGCGCATTCGGCGGCACATGGCTGTCCGACTATGTTCCCAACAGGCTGGGCGGGTTTCGCTCCGCCCGGCAGGAGAACCCCCGCCCTCTCTGCCCTCTGCTGGGGCAGGACGGCAACATCTTCCATCTGATGGGTATTGCCGCCAGAGTTCTTCGGCAGAATGGCATGGCGGCAGAAGCAAAGGAAATGCAGACCCGCATCATGGGCGGAGCGTGCCACAGCTACGAGGAAGCACTGGGAATCATCAGCGAATATGTGGAGACGGAGCTGTCTCCGCCCCGCGAAAATCGAACGAAAAAGAAGGAGAAGCATGAGCATGAGCGATAATCAGAAATGGAGCATCCTCCAGGGGGATGCTCTGAAGGTGCTGGGGACCTTTGCCCCCAACACCTTTGACGCGGTCATCACCGATCCGCCCTATGCGTCCGGTGGGCGCACCCAGGCGGAGAAAAACAAATCCACCGCCCGGAAGTATTCCAGCATGGGCGAGAACGCGCCGCCCCCTTTCGATGGGGACGCCAAGGACCAGCGCTCCTGGACCCGCTGGGCGGCAGAGTGGCTGTATGAGGCGAGGAAAGCCAGCAAGCCCGGTGCGCCGGTGTGTATGTTCATCGACTGGCGGCAGCTGCCCGCAGCGACAGACGCTCTCCAGTGGGCCGGTTGGATCTGGCGCGGCACCGCAGTTTGGGATAAGGGCAACAGCCGCCCGCAGAAGGGGCGCTTCCGTCAGCAGGCGGAGTATATCGTCTGGGGCTCCAACGGCGATATGCCCATCAGCCGCCCGGTCCCGTGTCTGCCGGGGGTGTTCAAATACGGCAATCCCCAGAGCCGCATCCATCTGACGGAGAAGCCGCTGCAGCTGATGCGTGACATCGTAAGGATCACGGAACCGGGCGGGCATATTCTGGACCCCTTTGCCGGCAGCGGTACCACGGTGCTGGCGGCTGTGCAGGAGGGCTATACCGCCACCGGTATCGAAGTCACAGACACCTATGCGGAGCTGGCGCGGGAACGTATTCGGAAGGAACTGGCGTGCGCCGCCTGAGCCTGCGCTGTGTGGCAACAGCACTTGCTAAAATGGAGATCATCCGGTATAATAAAAATAATAGATTTGTGTTTTGCATAAGGAAGCAGGCACGATATTGGCGTGAAAAGAATCTCCGCACGGAAAGAGAGGGTATCTCCTGTGAATAATCATTTTGTACAAGAGTTGATCGATAGATTCCAAATTGAGCAGAAGAAAAACGACCGCAGCGGTGTTTACGCCATTACACAGAGAATGCTGGCCTACAATTCCAACAAAATTGAAGGAAGCACCTTAACAGAAAAGCAAACGGCCTCCCTGTTTGATACCGGCACCTTATCTGCTGAAGATGCTCTGATCCGGGCAAAGGACGTAGAGGAAATGACGGGGCATTTTCTGATGTTCAATGAAATGCTCAAGACATACGATCAACCGCTCTCACATGAACTCATTAAACGATATCACTACAAGCTGAAAAGCGGTGTTTTTGAAGATATTGCCAACGGCTATCCCATCGGGGAATATAAGAACAGAAGAAACCGTGTCTCAGATATTGTCACGGCCCTGCCGGAAGAAGTGGAAGCGCGCATGACAGAATTGCTTGCGGGATACAATGCTCTCCCACAGCACACTCTGACGGATCTGGCTAAGTTCCACGCTGAATATGAGATGATCCATCCTTTTCAAGATGGAAACGGGAGAACCGGTCGCGTGATTCTGTTCAAAGAATGTCTGAAAAACGGATTGGTACCCTTCGTGATAAGTGATGATAAGAAAATCGAGTATTACCATGCGCTGAACACCGCACAGTCCAAAGGAGACTATGCGCCTCTTGAGGCATTCTTTGTAGAGGAACAGACGAGCTATTATCAACAGGTAGAAGGATTCGTCCTTCCCTTCGACGCAGCTCGAACTACTGCACGAAACAGCAGGCAGAAAACGGAAGAGATCGAGCGTTGATTCAATATTTGAACGGGCAGGGTGTCTTGATGACACCCTGCCGTTTCTATTTTGGGTGTTACATTGACACCCTGTGCGGAAGGACCCTGCGAAACCGGATGTCTGGTGCTGCTGCCAGACATTTTTTTCTGGAAAAGGTGCGGACCGCGTCCGCCTGTATTGGGATCAATCTACCTCTCAAAAAGCGCCCCGCCAACGGCGGGGAACAGCCAACGCCGCCGTGGGCGGCGCTGGCGCAAGCATCGCGCAAATGTACATTTGCACAGCTTGCCGAGGATACCCCGGTCCCCTATGCCGCCTGCTGGCGGAAAAACTTGCGGCTATACGCCGCAGGAAGGAGAAAAATGTGGATGAGAACAAGAAAGAACACCATCTGCACATCGTACTGACAACACAGCAGTATCAGCTGCTGTGCTGTCAGGCCAAAGAGTGCAGGCTGACAAAACGGGCATATCTTGCACGGCTTATTGAGGGACGACCGGTCAAAGCCCGCCCTACAAAAGAAATTAAAGAGCTCCGGACGGAAATACATCATATCGGCAACAACATCAACCAGATTGCCCGCAGCGTCAATGCCGGAATTGCGAAGCCGGAGGATGCCGAACGGGGACTCTATCTTCTGGATCAGGTATATGAGCTTATGTTCCGGATAGCGAATAAGTAATGGCTGTTACGAAAATCCTGCCTCGTAACGGCGGCTTAAAAGAAGCCATTGATTATGTTCTGAATGGTGACAAAACGGATGGGCATATTTTAACAGCACATTTTAATTGCGATCCAGGGAGAGAGTACCGCGAGATGATGAAAACAAAGCTGGAAACCGGACGATTGGATAAGCGTCAATGCTATCACATCATTCAATCGTTCAAGCCTGGTGAAATCACACCTGAACTTGCTTTAGAAATTGCTAAAGCATTCGCGCAGGAACACTTGGACGGCTTTGAGGTTGTGATTGGGACCCATGTAGACCGGCATCATATCCATTCGCATATTGTATTTAATTCGGTGAATGCAGATACCGGCGAAAAGTATCACAGCACGCAGCAAAGCTACTACCAGCAGATCCGTGCCATTTCAGACCGGCTCTGCCGGGAGCATGGATTATCCGTCATCGTGCAGGGCGCGCCTGCCAGGTCGGTCAGCTACATTGAGTGGCTGCGCCAGTCCAAGGGGCAGCCCACCTTCCGCTCCATGCTGGAGGCAGATCTGCATGACGCCATCCGGGACGCCAACGACCTCGGCCACTTCTTCCTGCTCATGGAGCATAAGGGGTATGAGATCCATCATGGCGGCAGGCTCGGCTTCCGCCTGCGTGGACAGGAGCGATTTCAGTACCCCGGCAGGCGAGATCCGCTGTTCACAGAGGACGGAATCCGTGCTGCCATCCAGGGTAACCTGGAACAGATCGAAGCGGGGCTGCGGCCTGTCTTGCCTGCGCGGCTGGCGTATCAGCCGTACCGGAAGCATCCCAGATACAGCGGTTTTCTTGCCCTCTATGTCCACTATCTCTATCTGCTGGGCAAAATCGAAAAGCGGCAGTATCCGCCCCGCATGACGCCGCATCTGCGGCAGGCGGTCATGCGCTTCGAGCGGTATCAGGCGCAGTTCGCGTTCCTGCGGGAAAATAACATCACAACGCCTGCTGACATGGCGGCATTCGAACAACGCACAGAGGAAACGCTGAGCAGATTGACAAAGCAGCGGACCCTCCTCAATGTGCGGAAGAAGAAACGCCTGCCGCTCTACGCGGCGCTGGCAGACGCGGAGGCGCTGGAACCCAGCAGGGCGTTATACGAGGAAGGGCTCACCGGCATGGAGCGGGAATTCGAGCAGCATATGAAAGCCGTGAAGCTGCTGGAGGACAGCGGCATTCCGCGGGAGGTGCTGAAGAAAGAAAAGGCAGAAGTGTATGAGCAGCTCTCAGAGGTGAATCGGAAGATCCGGGCAGAGCGGGAAAAGCGGAAGCTCTGCCGGGAGATCTGCCAGCAGACGCCTGTAATGGAGCAGGACATCCAGAAAACAGAAGAACACCAGAAGGAGGTGCGGGAACATGAACATCGGAGGCGGTGAAGCGGCGGACCAGCTGGTACGCATGATGCTCTCCGGCAGCGAGGTCGCTGTCCGGCTGAGCGGCTCCGCCATTAAAAATGTGCTGGCGCTCACCATGGCGCTGGCGAAAAAACACAAGACCATTTCCGGCAAAGTCAATCTGGCAAAGATGCTGAAGGAGACCCGCGATGTGCGGCGGTTCGCCATGTCTCCGGAGCAGTATCAGCAATTCAGGCAGCGGGCAGGAAAACAGAAGATCCTGTTCTCTGCCATCCGTGATTCGGATAACAAGGGAAAAGTCGTGGATGTGATCATGCCGGTAACGGAGATCGACCGCGCCAATATGATCTTTGAGCGCATCCGATATACCGGGCAGCCGGAGCAGGCGCGGCGGGATGCCCCCTCTAAGGAGCAGGAAGCCCGTGTGGGACAGGAGGCGCCGCAGCGCGAGCAGCAACGCCCCCAGCAGGGGGAAACGCCTGTGACACCGCCTGTGGGCAAGCGGCAGGAGGTGGCGCCAAAAAAAGAATCTCGGTCGGGAACAGACTTGCCAGATACCAAAGGCAGATCGACCTCATCCAGCGGCAGGGAAACGGCTGCCGGGACGATGACGAATGAGCGCACTTCAGTTCTGGAACGGCTGAAAGGCTATCAGGCGCAGCTGGATACCCGGCAGAAGTCTGCCCCGGCCAAGGAAAAGGTCCGTCAAAAAGTACGACCGGACAGGACAAAGTAAGAAAGCCGTTTCGTCAGCGAGGCCGGCAGAGCATTCTACTCTGCCGGCCTCGTATTTTTTATGCAGGAGGTGATGCGGCTGAAAAAGACATCCCAAACAACGGATCTGGTACTTGCGCTGTTCCTCTATATCCCTGTGGTATGGGCGGCGCTGCTGATCGCCCAGTCCCTTGGCGGCGGTCTGCCGGAGCTGCTATCAAACTTAACTGCTGCGCTGGAACAGCCCTTCCAGATCCAATGGACAGACAAGAGTCTGTTGTCCATTCTCGTCTGCACCGGCGCATATCTCATGGGGCTGTGTCTCTATGCTTCCGGACAGGGCAGGACACGGGACGGAGAGGAACACGGCTCCGCCGCATGGGGCTCGCCCCGGCAGCTCAACGCGCAGTTCCGTCAAAAGGAGAACAAGATCCTCACCCGCCATGTGCGGCTGGGGCTGGATACCCACAAGCACCGGCGCTCACTGAATGTGCTGGTCATTGGCGGCAGCGGCGCCGCCAAGACGCGCGGCTATGTCAAGCCCAACATTCTGGAAGCAAACAGCAACTATGTGATCACGGACCCGAAGATGGAGGTGCTGACCGCCACCGGAGGGTATCTGAAACGGCAGGGATACGACATCCGAGTGCTGAATCTGGTGGATCTGTCGCAGTCGGACGGCTATAACCCGTTCCGCTATCTGCGGGATGAAAAGGACGCGCTGAAACTGGTGAACACGCTGATCCAGGCAACGACGCCCAAGGGCAGTCACGAGTCCGATCCGTTCTGGTCGAAGTCCGAGACAGCACTGCTGCAGGCCATCATCCTCATGCTGTTCCAGGAAGCGCCGGAATATGAGCAGAATTTTTCAATGGTGCTGCGTGTGCTGGAATATGCCGAAGTGAAGGAGGACGATGACGAGTATGTCTCCCCGCTGGATCTGCTGTTCCGGGCAATGGAGTATGAGAACCCGGAAAGTGTTGCCCTGCGGCAATATAAGGTTTTCAAGCAGGCGGCGGGCAAGACGGCAAAATCGATTCTGGTGTCTGCCGCTGTGCGGCTGGCGCCCTTCAATCTGCCGCAGATCAAAGCTGTCACCGACCATGATGACATGGATCTCTACACGCTGGGAGAGCGAAAGTGCGCTCTGTACGCCGTCATCCCGGATAATGATACGACCTTTACTTTTTTAGTGAGTCTTCTGTACTCCCAGATCTTCCAGACGCTTTACTACTGCGCAGACCAGATCCATCACGGAGCCTTGCCCTGCCACGTGCATTTCATCTTGGATGAAGCGCCATCGGTCAATCTGCCGGGGCTGCCGCGGGAGCTTGCGACCATGCGTTCCCGCAACATCTCCTGCAGCACCATCATCCAGAACATGGCGCAGATCAAGGAGCTGTATAAGGACTCGTGGGAAACCATCCCCGGCAACTCGGACACACTGCTCTATCTGGGCGGCAACGAGGCAAGCACCCACAAGTACATCTCAGAGGCGCTGGGCAAGTCCACCATCGACACCAAGACCCACGGGCAGACCAAAGGGCGGTCCGGGTCTTACTCCACCAACTTCCAGATGAGCGGACGGGAACTACTGACGCCGGATGAGGTGCGGATGCTGGACAACCGGTACTGCATCCTGTTCATCCGCGGCACACGGCCGGTGATGGACGAAAAGTATGAGCTCATGGAGCATCCTGCCATCCGCTATACCATGGATGGCGGCGGACCGCCCTACATCCACCACGGGACGGCGGAGCCTCCCATTCCGGGAGAGCCGCTGTTCCAAACTGATTTTGACAATGAAAAGGAGAATGCTGCAGCATGAAACATGATTTGAACAACAAGAGTTTTGAGAGAAAGGCAAAGCGAATCTATTCCATTTTTGCCTGCGTTGCCCTGCTTCTGGCAGTCACCGCAGTGCCTGCGCTGGCGGCAGATGACCCGCTGACGGTGGTCAACAACCTGTCTGATTTCATTTTCTCGCTGATCCGCGCCATTGGCCTCATCCTGCTGGGCTTCGGTATTTTGCAGGTGGGCCTGTCTCTCAAGAGCCATGACCCCTCCCAGCGCGCCAACGGTATGCTGACGGTGGCAGGCGGTATCGTCATTACCTTTACTAAGGAGATCCTCTCCCTCATCACCGGCTGAAAAACGCGGCAGGGTGAACGGCATGATACCGTTCACCCTGTTCTTCCCGTAGGAGGTGATTTTGAATGGGAAGCGGAAACTGGATCGTAGACAATTTGAACTCTGCGCTGGAAATGTGGAACGGAAGGCTGGCAGAGATCTGGCAGCTTATCAGCACCTCGCCGGAGTCCTTTAAGGGAGGCGGTGTCTGGAATGTCATCGTGAACATCAACGATGGATTAAAAGCTGTGGGGTATGCGCTGTTGGTGCTGTTTTTCGTAATGGGCGTGGTCAAGACCTGCGGCAGCTTTACCGAGATGAAGAAGCCGGAAGTGGCCTTCAAATGCTTCATCCGCTTTGTGCTGGCGCAGGCGGCGGTATCGTGGGGCATGGAGTTGATGACCGGTGCGTTTCGCGTTGCCCAGGGCATGGTGGCGACCATCATGGATTCCTCCGGGCTGACAGCCATGTCTGCCACCACATTACCGGATGAACTGGTGAGTGTCATCGAGGATGTGGGCTTTATTGACTCCATCCCCCTTTGGGCGGTGACGCTGTTGGGCTCCCTTTTTATCTGGGTTCTGTCCCTTGTGATGATACTGACGGTGTATAGCCGTTTTTTTAAGCTCTATATCGCAACGGCCATCGCACCCATCCCGCTGGCCAGCTTTGCGGGACAGCCCTCCAGCAGTATCGGCGTCGCTTTTCTGAAAAGCTATGCCGCCATCTGTCTGGAGGGCTGTGTCATCGTATTGGCCTGTGTGATCTTCTCTGCCTTTGCCTCGTCCCCGCCCGCCATCGCGGACGATACGCTGGCGGCAGCCACCATCGTGTGGAACTATGTGGGTGAGCTGATCTTCAATATGCTGGTGCTGGTAGGCGCGATCAAGATGAGCGACCGCATCATCCGGGAACTGATGGGCCTTGGCTGATTCAGCGCCACAGGCCCTCTGTGCTGACAGTATCCTCGCCGCGTTCTCTGGCTTTGCGAACACGGTAGGAGAAATACTCCATAGCGGCAGCGTCATCTCGTGCCTGCGTGACAAGATCGCAGACAAAGCGGATCAGCGAAAGCAGCCAGGACAGCACTACCAGCCCTACAAGAGCGAACAGAATGCGGTCTGCCAGCACGGTATGGGCGCGATACCAGCCGTGGAACACCGTCAGCATGGACACGGTGTACAAAAGCGGGATGGTCATCCGTGTCAGCGCAGCCAGCCGGGAGAGAAGCGCCAGGACGCCAAGCCCGGCGATCATCAAAAAAGCGATCATGTGTCACGACCTCCTTCATCGGGTTTGTGGCATAGTACCATGACTGCGCAGACAAAGCAAGAGTCTGTTCAGCAAAACTCAAAAAACTCGGAGGTGATCCATTGGAGGTCCGCATCAACAAAGAAGTACGAAATTACCAGGAGAGTCTATTCTTCGGCCTGTCCCTGCGGCAGCTGCTGTTCGCACTGCTGGCGGTCGCTGTGGCAGTGGGCGTATATTTCGGCCTGCGCCCTGTGCTGGGGAATGGGGAGATCGGCTGGGTCTGCGTGCTTGCAGCCTTTCCCTTTGCCCTGGGCGGCTTTTTTCAGTATAACGGCATGACGCTGGAACGCTTCCTGCTTGCGTATATCCGCTCAGAATTCCTGTTTCCCCGCAGGCTCGTGTTCAAATCGGACAACATATACGCCAAAGCTCTGGAAAATTCAACGATAAAGGAGGCTCTCAAACTTGATTAAAACTCTGCAAAATACACTGAAGCAGGACAAAGAAAGATTTACGGTTCCGAAATCTGTACAGGACATCATCCCCATCCGCCGCATCTGGCCGGATGGGGTCTTTCAATTTGGCAGCAAGTATTCTAAAACACTGCGTTTTAGCGACATCAACTACGCCATCGCCTCGAAAGAGGATAAGACAGTCATGTTTCTCAGCTATTCCGAGCTGCTGAACGCGCTGGACACCGGCTCCACCACGAAGATCACCATCAACAATAAGCGCCTGGACCGGCGCAATTTTGAGCAGGAGATCCTCATCCCGCCCAAGGGAGATGATCTGGACGGCGGACGCAAGGAATACAACGCCATGCTGCTGGATAAGGTGACGGACTCATCCAACAGCGTGGTGCAGGAGCGCTACATCACCCTGTCCGTCCACAAGAAAAATGTGGAGGAAGCCCGCGCGTTTTTTGACCGCACGGTCCATGACGCCTCTTCCCGTCTGAACCACATGGACTCCCACTGCGAGGAACTGGACGCGGCAGACCGCCTCCATATCCTGCATGATTTCTACCGTGTGGGTGAGGAAAGCGAGTTCCGCTTTGACCTCCGGGAGAACATGAAAAATGGGCGCTCCTTCAAGGACGCCATCTGCCCGGACAGCATGGAATTCAAAAAGGATCATTTTATCATGGGCGGTAAATATGGCCGGGTACTGTTTCTGAAGGAGTATGCCAGCTATATCAAGGATTCCATGATCAATGAGCTTACCAGCCTGAACCGCAGTCTCATGCTGTCCATCGACATCATTCCTGTCCCTACCGACGAGGCGGTGCGGGAGATGCAGAATCGCCTGCTGGGTGTGGAGACCAATGTGACCAACTGGCAGCGCCGGCAGAACGCCAACAATAACTTCTCCGCCGTTGTACCTTACGATTTGGAGCAGCAGCGCAAGGAGACCCGCGAGATGCTGGATGATCTCACCACCCGCGACCAGCGGATGATGTTTGCCGTGGTGACGCTGGTGCATCTGGCAGACAGCAAGGAAGAGCTGGACAGTGATACGGAAACGCTCCAGTCCATTGCCCGTAAGCACCTCTGCCAACTCACGACCCTGAACTGGCAGCAGGCGGACGGACTGGTGACGGCGCTGCCGTTTGGCCTGCGCCGCATCGATGCTCTGCGTACTCTGACCACGGAGGCGCTGGCGGTGCTCATGCCTTTCAAGGCCCAGGAGATCTGGGACCGGGGCGGCGTGTACTACGGGCAGAACGCTATCAGTAAAAATCTCATCGTGGCGGACCGCAGGCAGCTTCTCAACGGCAACGCCTTCATTCTGGGCGTCTCCGGCTCCGGTAAATCCTTCAGCGCCAAGAAGGAGATGGTGGCTCTGGCGCTGTCCACGCAGGACGATATCATCGTCATCGATCCGGAGTCGGAGTACCGCCCCCTCATCGAAGGACTGGGCGGCCAGGTCATCAACATCTCTGCCACCTCACCCAACCATATCAACGCCATGGATATGGAGCAGGGCTATGGGGACGGAGAGAACCCTGTGGTGCTGAAATCTGAATTTCTGCTCTCCCTCTGTGAACAGCTCATCGGGGCGGGCAAACTGTCTGCCAAGGAAAAATCCGTCATCGACCGCTGTACCGCGCAGGTGTACCGGGACTATATCCGCAGCGGCTATCACGGCGCGGTCCCCACCTTGCAGGACTTCCACGCGGAGCTGCTCCGCCAGCCGGAAAAGGAAGCACAGGATGTGGCGCTGGCCATTGAGCTGTTTACAGACGGCAGTCTCAACACCTTTGCCAAGCCCACCAATGTGGACACCAATGCCCGTATCCTCTGCTACGATATCCGAGACCTTGGCAAGCAGCTCCTGCCGGTGGGGATGCTGGTGGTGCTGGACAGCATCTTCAACCGCATCATCCGCAACCGTGGGCTGAAGCGCAACACCTGGATCTATATTGATGAGATCTATCTGCTGTTCCAGCATGAGTACAGCGCCAACTTCCTGTTCACCATGTGGAAACGAATGCGAAAATACCAGGCTTGCGGAACGGGTATCAGCCAGAATATCGAGGACCTGCTGCAGTCCCACACGGCCCGCACCATGCTGGCAAACAGTGAGTTCCTCATCATGCTGAATCAGGCGGCCACAGACCGGGAGGAACTGGCGCACCTGCTGAACATCTCAGATAATCAGCTCTCTTACATCACCAATGTGGACTCCGGGCGTGGGCTCATCAAATGCGGCAGCGCCATCGTGCCTTTCGTGGACAGCTTTCCCCGCCACACCAGGCTGTATCAGATGATGACGACCCGCCCCTCCGACCTTATTGCGTGATGTGCTATGAAAAAAATCAAAGAAAAACCCACGCTCTCTGAACGCATCAAGGAAAAGGCGGTATCGACACCCAGAGAACTGCTGCGCAAAGGCTTAGACGACGGCTCTGAGCGGCTGCGGACGCAGCTGCGGGATGCGGCCCAGCACGGGCAGGCAGACGAGTACGGCGGCGACACCATTGAGGATACCGCCGCCCGCGGCCTGCGTCGGGCAGAAAAGGAACTCACCCGGCAGCGGAAGAAGAAACCGCAGGAGCAGCCGCCGGAGGGCGGCGCTCCTGCTGCCGATGCCACAGAGCAAAAGCCTTCTGCTATCAAGGGAAAAGATACCGCTTCTGCCGGGGCGCGGCCGCAGACCGCAACGGAGCGTGGACGGCAGCGGGCGCGTCAGAACGCCGCGCAAAAGGCCGCCAAGGTCAAGACAAAAGATACCTATATCGGCGCACAGACAGAGACACAGGTCACAGTGGCAGCGGAACCGCAACGGCAGGGGCAGAGAGTATTCATGGAGGAACGCGGGCGCAAAGCTGCCCGATGGCAGGCAGAGCAAAAGCGAGCCGTATCGCGCCACCAGGTCAAGACGGCGCAAGCCGTGCGTTCAGATGGGGGCGGCAGCGCCATACCGGACAGAATGAGTTCGGAGCAGATACCGCACATCAAAGAACGGGCTGAAACCAGCTTGCCCAAACCAGCGAGGAAAAAGCACTTGCCGATGGAGCGTGACATCGTCTCTGTTTCGCCGCGTTCTAAGAAGATAGCTGATACAGCGAAAACTTTGGAGTCCGCACAGAAGCAGGCGGTTATGCTGCAAAGCAGCGTCCGCACCGCACGGGAAGCAGCGGTGCAGACAGCGCGGTATCAGCAAGCCGCGAAAGCGGCACAGGCCACCGCGCAGAAAGCATCCCAGGCGGCAGGACGGGCGCTGCGGGCCATCCTGTCCGCCGCCAGAAGCCTTGCGGCGGCGATGATGGCGGGCGGCAGCACGGTCCTCTCAATGGTGTTAGTCATCTGCCTGATTGGGCTCCTGATTGCGTCACCGTTTGGAATTTTCTTTTCCGGCGAGGACAGCGGCACCGGATATACGATGCCGGAGGCTGTGACGATGCTGAACACGGAGTTTACAGACCGCATCGAGCAGATCAAGGCGGAGAACTCCTATGACGAACTGGATATGGACAACGCGGGCAGTGCCGCTATGGTGGCGAACTGGCGGGATGTGCTGGCGGTCTATGCTGTGCGGACAACGACAGATGCATCGTCGCCGGACGAGGTGGCAACGCTGACGGAAGAAAAGCTGGATATTCTGCGGCAGATTTTCTGGGATATGAACGCCATCTCTTATTGGGTGGAAACCATCTCAGGCGACAAGGATGAAAGCGATACCGTCATCCTGCACATCACTGTCACAGTCAAGGATCATCTGCAAATGGCAGAGGCATATCACTTCACCGCTGAACAAAAGAAGCTGCTGGAGGAACTGATGCAGCCGGAATATGAAGAACTGTTCATGCGGCTCACCGGCAGCTACCAGGATATTGCACTCAGCGATAAGGAAGTTGCGGAGATCGTGGCAAAACTCCCTGCGGATCTCAACGAGGAGCGCAAGCAGGTGGTGCTGACGGCGTATCAGCTTTTGGGCAAGGTCAACTACTTCTGGGGAGGAAAATCGCTGGTCATCGGCTGGGACTCCCGCTGGGGGACGCCTATGGAGGTCACAGCGGCAGGCAGTTCTACGACCGGAACGGTGCGCCCATTCGGATTAGACTGTTCCGGCTTTGTGGATTGGGTGTTTTACAATGTCACAGGTGGCAGCTATATCATCGGGCATGGCGGTGGAGCGTCCAGTCAGCACAGCTATTGCACCGAAATTTCTTGGAGCAATGCCCAGCCGGGAGACCTTGTGTTCTATCCGGGAGACAGCCATGTCGGCATCGTCTGCGGATTTGACGGAAACGGCAATGTGCTCATCATCCACTGCGCCAGCGGGTACAACAATGTGGTGGTGACGGGAAAGAGCGGCTTTACATCCATTGCACGGCCAATATTTTATCATGAATAGAAGAAAAAAACGGACCGGCCGGGACGCAGAAAACTGTGTCCCGGTCGGCTCTATATTGTGGAGGTTATCCTGTGAACAAAATTCAGATCATTTTGCGGCAGTTCTGCACAGCGTTGATGCTGACCGCAGCACTGACGATCCCAGCCCTTGCCGCGTCGCCCACATTTTCCGATGTGCCGGATGGTTCAGCGCTGCAGGAAAGCGTTTCCTGCCTCGTGGAGCGAGGCATCACCAATGGCACCGGGACGGATACATTTTCCCCCAACGCCCCCATAACTGTCCGCCAATGGGCGGTCATGCTGTGCCGGGCTTATGGTGCGGAGATCCACGGGGAGAACTGGCGGGAGCGAAGTCAGAACTGCGTGGAGACTGCCTATGCCCACGGCTGGCTGAATGAGACGGCTGTTCAGGCACCGGACACACGACTCTGCCGGAGCAGCCTGCTGGAGAGCGGTCTGCGCACCGCAGGTGTCCCTGTTTACAATGCCTGTCTCTTTCCGGGAAACGAATCTCTTTCCGTCAGTGAGAATATCATACGTGTCGGTCGGAAACTGAGCTTGTGCGCGGAGGGGGCTTCCGCTGCCGAGAGCGTTACCCGCGGCGAAGCGGCGCAGTTGCTTTACGCGGTTCTGACGCGGGAACTGACCGTGGAGGCTCCGCCCACGCCGGTGGCACTGGTAAATGCGGCAGGCGTCAACATCAATGACTACCTGCTGGCGCTGCGGCAGGTGCCGGAGCCGATGCTTGCCGCCTTTAACGTGGCTGGCTGGACGTACCGTATCGACTTCGACTACATCAGCGAACTCAGCAAGCAGCTGAACATGAGCTGCATTGGAGCCACCAACTACAGCCAGAAAACCATCTACCTCTCGGATGCCAGCGCGACGCTCCATGAGTTCGGACATTTTCTGGATGGACAGTTGGGCTTCCCCGCGGAGCATGAGCATCTGTATCTGGCGGAGGCGCAGAACTCCGGGCTGCGGGATTACGCCAAAACCAACGCCAGGGAATACTTCGCGGACTGCTTTGCCTACTGGATCGCATACAGAGGCAACGAAAAACGCATGGAAACCTTTCGGAATGCCGCGCCGCAGACCTGGGCCTATTTTGAAGCACTGGAGAAAAACAACTGGATAGGCTGACATCGCCTACTATTTCCGGGGGCGTGGTGAATTGCGCCGTTCCCTCTGTATCCGCGCCGCACAATAGGCAATCAATTCCTCCGGCGTCGGGATCGCACCGGCACACGGAATTGCGGAGACAACGCTGGCGTCCTTTGGCTGTGCCATGAGGATAGCACGGCTGATTTCTCTGCGGACTTCTTCCACGCTGATGCCTTCACGCACAGCGATGGTTTCCATGGCACGCCGTGCTGCGGCAAGCTGCTTTGTATTTGTTTTCATGCGGTTCTCCTCCTGATATTTCTCTCAGCGATATTTATTGCTTAATTTAACGACAACATAGCATAAGTATTGAGAGGAAAACCGTCGAACATGGTCGAAAGTGTGAAGTTTTATCGTTCAATA
>OHMU01000301.1_pt1 | contig 28567 bp, 25 predicted proteins | sample 1569441 | NCBI WGS metagenome assembly OHMU01 (sample SAMEA3879527, study PRJEB24766) | human gut metagenome | biome: human-associated habitat; feature: feces | place: USA | collected 1985/1987 | reverse complement strand
CCGCCTTGACCGCCGCTGGCCCGAAACCTACGGGTTTTGGTGGCAGGAATATAAGGCGGAGGAGGTAAAAAAAGTTAGCCCAACGGAGGCGGAACAGAATTTTACAATTGAAGACGCTTATTGGCTGGATGATAAGGGGAGAAAAATAAGGGATTTAAGTATCGGTATACCGGTTACATTGTATGTGGTTTTGGGGCAATTTTCAGTTGGCCGTAGTATTCACCTGACGTTTGAAAGTGAGGAGGCGGATGGGGTGAAAAAAGCGGATTATTCAGGAATTGTGAATTCTGACGGTATGGTCGTTATTGAGGATTTTAAGCTTCAGGCAGTTAACAAGGAGGAAAAGAAATGATCAGGGTATCTTCACCGGATTCGAATGTGACAGGCAGTGTGTCGTTGAATGTCGTTGCCGGAAAAATTGTGTCTATCGAATTATTGGAAGGAGATAGGGAGAGGACGGATCCGGAAGTCATTCAGTATGTCAACATCCAAAAAAACGCCGGTGAGCATGTTGACGGAAGAGATGTTACGCACATCGACAGACTCGGACAAAAGTTGAGGTGTAAAGTGAAATTCGACCGGGCCGGGGTATTTGCTTTTAAAGTCAGACTGACGCCCGGAACTGATAATGTCACATATTCATCTTCGGAAAAATCCAGGAATGCTAATTTCAAATACAGTGAAGGTGACATCGGTTATATGACGGAGGCGAACGGTGAGAAAACCATAGAAGCTGATAAGCTGTTCGTTTCTCCTGCCGGAGGAGATGTTTTTACCATTTCGGCTCAGGACTCGCAGGGAAATGAAGTTACGGCAGCGGCCAAGATAAGAACCCGGCGTTTGTTATATTACATGGAAATGAAAATGAGAGGTCTTCCGGCAATTGTTTCAGATTTGAGCGTTTTTAGTGATGAGTTCGGAAAATACGGTATCGATTTTAAAAAGCTTCCTCCCATTGAGATCGAACATATCCGGAATGTTGATAATAACGAAAGTGATGATTTCAAAAATAAAGTCCTTGCAGCCTTTAATTCTTCCGGGGCTAAAGCCAAAGAGCCCTATTGTATCATAATTGCCTATATCGATCAGGGAGCAAGTGTTGAAGCCCTGACGATCACCAGGGGAATCACAATAGACGAAACATCGGATAAGGTGGTTATAAGCACGAAGAATGATGAATGCCTTTGGGATAACAATGTAGACGATACACCATGGTTTATTAAATGTTATTTTGACCAAAGGTATTTTTGCGGACTGCTTGGAAATAAAACAAGTATCCCGGAGGCACAATGCCGGCCTGTGAAAGTTGACAATACGGATTGGAATGATGCTGTCGAAGTAGATCTCACTAATTTGCCCGAAGGGAGGGGAGAAATCGTGTTGAAGGTAAATACGATCGAAGGGATGACCGGAGGTTTTTCATTTCTGGATCACAACATCGTTACCGTTTGTTCCAGGTCCTGGGGAAAGCTTAGAAATGAATCGGAAATGCAACGTGATATTATTCATGAGGTGGGACACCAGTTGAATATGGCTTGCGATGGTTCAGGTAAATTCCCGGATAAAGTGGTAACCTTTTATGATGGGAAAGGACATGTGGGAAGACATTGTAACAGTGGTCTCAGTGACACTCAGAGAGCCAAGTCGTTTTATGGTATGGAGGAACTTTTCCGCTCCGGTTGTGTAATGTACGGGTGTACGAACGGAAAAAAAGCTTTTTGTCCGAATTGCGCTGAGGCTTTGAAGAAGTTATCTTTAGAAGAGGGGTTATAGAGAGAGCCTGGAAGTCATAGCTACAGGCGATCATTATCGCATTCGTATAGTGAACTATACCGATAGAATTAAAACAATGAAATGATGAATGCAATTGAATTTATACCGGCCGAATTTCATGAAGTTGATGTAAACAACAATAAGGAACAGAATGATTGTTCCCCTTGTTTCGACGATCGGCCGAATGATATCAATGTTATCCGTATCAATGTACCCGAAAAGATCATATTGAGGGAATACGATATAAGGAAAGAAAAACCCGTTTTTCCCGTTTGTATATTCAGTACGGTTTCTTATCTGAGGACATTAAAGTACGGAGAGTCCGGCCGGATGGAACTGTATATTTTGAATATGGAAGATGACCATGAGAGAAACGTGTTGTCGGGGACGGTTTATAATACCGATAAATCTCCTGATGGATTTTTACCGCTCCCATTTCAGAATGAGATAGACAAACGGAGAAAACAAAAGGTTGCCGAAGCTTTAAAATTGACGGATGAAGAACTTGATGATTCGGAATATTACCCGGAATTTCTCAATATAAACTTGTCAGAATATATTGATTTTCCTTTTGAGCCGGGGAGATATGAAGTATGGATGTCCTATTACGGATTGGAATCGAACAGAAAGCTGGTGGAAATAATCGTCGGGGATTTGAGGTAATAGTCTTAAAAAAGAATAATCGAAAAGTAAGATTATGATTACTCTCGTTTGGCACTTTACGGTCCCTTCATGCTTGCTGCAATAGTGAATTTAAAATTTAAACCAGTGGAAAAGGAAAATTAATATGATCAGAATATCATCACCCGATGCAAATGTTACGGGCAGCGTATTAATGCGTGTTATTAACGCCCGGATCCTGTCCATAGAATTGCTTGAAGGAGATACGGAACGGACCGACCCAGAGGTCATCCAGTATGTCAATATCCAACAGAATAAGGCAGAATATGTCGACGGCAACCGTGTCACCCACGCTGACCGGCTCGGACAAAAGTTGAGGTGCAGAGTCAGATTTGACCGGGTTGGGGTGTTTCCCTTCCGGGTCAGGCTAATCCCGGAGCCGGATAATATTTCGTATACGTCCACGGAAAAAAGCAGGAACGCTGATTTTAGGTATTGTGACGAGGAACTTTATTTTATGACAGAATCCAATGGAGAGAAGATTATAGAAACCGGTAAATTTTTTGTTTCACCTGCCGGCGGTGATGTATTCAGTATCCTGGCTTTGGATTCCTTTGATAACGAGGTCTGGGCAGCGGCTAGGGTCAGGACATGCCGGTTGTTGTATTATCAGGAAATAAAAATGCAGGGACTTCCATCGATTACTCCGAATTTCAGAGCTTTTAGAAATGAGTTTAAAAAATACGGTATTGAGTTGGTACCCCTCACGCCTGTCGGTATGGAACACATCAGAAATATCGACAGTAATGATGGAAGTCTTTTTAAAAACAAAGTTATGACGGTCTATAACTCGTCAGAAGGCAAATTGAAAGACCCGCATTGTATCGCAATGACATTTATAGATCAATCGGCACATATGTCAACTCAGACGATCAGGCGAAGAATTACCGTTGATAGAAAGTCGGATAAACTGACACTCCGGTTGAAGGATGATGAATTTCTGTGGGATAACAGTATAGACGATACGTCATGGCTGATTGATTGCTATTTTGACCAGACCCATTTCTGCGGACTGCTCGGAGGGAAAACAAGTATCGGCGAATCACAGTTCAGACTTTTGGATTTGGACAGCAGCGGCTGGAATGATGCTGTTGAAATAGATCTCAAAAATTTACCCCGGGGAAGGGGAGAAATCGTGTTGAAGGTAAACACAGTCGAGGGGATGTGCGGAGGTTTTTCTTTCCTGGAAAATAATATTATCACGGTCTGTACGAAATCGTGGGGGGTGATGACTACCGAGGACATGCAACTCCGTACCATGATTCATGAAACAGGACACCAATTGGGAATGGTTTGTGACGGTTCCGGAAAATTGCCTGACAGAGTGATGACCTTTTATGATGAACACGGGCATACGGGAAGGCATTGCAATAATGGCCTGAGTGAAAGCCAGAAAATAAAACCGGTGTACGGAAGGGAAGAAATTATAAGCTCTATTTGTGTTATGTATGGTTGTGGGAACGGGAAAAAAGCGTTTTGCCCAAACTGCGCCGAGACTTTGAGAAAGTTATCTTTAGAAGGTGGATTTCAGATTTAACCTATTTCTCCTGATGTTTGTGAGCAGATGAAAAAGATGCGGGATCAAAGGCATGAAGAGATGGTAAAATACAGCGATGATGAGCTGAATGAGGGGCAGAGTTCATTGAGATTTATGAACTTAAACGTTATGACTTATGTAAATATGCCGTTTTTACCGGGTAAATATGAAATTTGGTACATTTTCAGGGGCTTGGAGTTCAATCACTCCGTGATAGAAATAATCTCCGGGAAACCGATGTAAGTGTTTCAAAAAAAGGATACTGATTTCAGTATCCTTTTTTATTTTCGTTGTGGTAATTCTATTACTTAACGGTAGACATGTGAACGATCAATTCCAATACTTTGTTTGAATAACCCCATTCGTTGTCATACCAGGAAACAAGTTTCACGAAGTTTTTATTCAAAGCGATACCGGCTTTGGCATCGAAGATAGAAGTACGGGCGTCTCCCAGGAAGTCAGAAGAAACGACTTCTTCTTCAGTATATCCCAGAATACCTTTCAATTCACCTTCAGAAGCTTCTTTTACAGCAGCTTTGATTTCATCGTAAGATGCTTCTTTAGCCAAACGACAAGTTAAATCTACAACAGATACGTCCAATGTCGGAACCCGGAAAGCCATACCGGTCAGTTTACCGTTCAATTCCGGAATAACTTTACCTACAGCTTTTGCGGCACCGGTAGAAGAAGGGATAATGTTACCGGCAGCAGCGCGACCACCTCTCCAGTCTTTCATAGAAGGACCGTCAACTGTTTTTTGGGTAGCGGTTGTAGCGTGAACTGTGGTCATCAAACCTTCGATAATACCGAATTTATCATTGATAACTTTGGTTAACGGAGCCAGGCAGTTGGTTGTACAAGATGCATTGGATACAATAGTTTCACCTGCATATTTTTTGTTGTTTACACCCATTACGAACATTGGGGTATCGTCTTTTGACGGAGCTGACATAACAACACGTTTTGCTCCGGCTTTGATATGTGCTTCAGCTTTTTCTTTGGTCAGGAAAAGACCGGTTGATTCAACAACGTATTCAGCACCTACTTCATTCCATTTCAGGTTTGCCGGATCTTTTTCTGCAGTTACGCGGATAGCTTGGCCGTTAACAACCAATTTGCCGTCTTTTGCTTCTGCGGTTCCGTTGAAACGACCGTGCATCGTGTCGTATTTCAACATATAAACCATGTAGTCTACATCGATCAGGTCGTTAATACCTACGATCTCAATATCATTTCTGCCCATTGCAGCGCGGAATACCAAACGTCCGATACGTCCGAATCCGTTGATACCAACTTTAATTTTTGACATTTTCGTTGTTTTATTAGGTGATACAAATTCAAAATTTTCCTCAAATTTATAATAAAGCATTTTATTATATGCATAAAGGAATTAAAACCGACAGAAAAATTAACTCAAACGATTACAATCAATTCTGTCGTTTTTAAGCTCAGACTGTATGTGAAATCGTGTTTGCAGGAGCCTGAGTATAAGCCGGACATTTACGGTCGATGGCACATGATGAAAGCAGACCGGCTAAAAGTAATGAAATAAGGATGTATATAATCCGTTTTTTGTTTTTCATGATCAGATAAGTTTTAAAACAATGATAGTCACAAAGGTAGAAATAAAAATCAAAATTAAAAATAGCAGGGTATGCTTCTGGCTTGCAAATAGAATTAAATGAAATAGAAAAAGGCCAAGAGTAGATAATAACTTATAATTAAATACTTCTGTTTCTCAAAAAAATGTAAGTTTTTTCCTTTTTTTTCTTAAAAATGTTTTGTGCAAACGTTTTAAGTTTTTATATTTGCAGCACGATATAGGAATATATTGCTTTATAAGTGTAGTAAATTTATTGTTAGTGTGTTTAAAAAGAGGCTTCGGCCTCTTTTTATTTGTGTTTTGGAATGTCTATCCGTTTGCTACGTTTTTTGCGTTGCCGTTTTGTCCGATACGGAGATTTTCAGGATGTTTTGGGTAACAGAAATAATTTTGAAGCGTTCGTCCGGACGATGTCCGATCACCCAGGCAATGTGTTCCCCGGATAAGAGGAGAAGGCAATCTTTCTTTTGTTTGGTGCTGAATTTTTGGTCGATAAAAAAATCACTTATTTTTTTTTGTAGTTTTTTCATACCGAGCGGGCAAAAGCGATCTCCTTTTTCCCAATTTCTGATTTTCAAAGGGAAGCCGAGTTTATCCGCATCCAGGCAGGCAATCGATGAATCGTCCGGAATTTGAAAATCCGGTGTTCGGGGGATGATTTCGAATCGGTAATGTTTATCGTTAATTGTGTATTCTCCCGGTTTTGGAATTTCGATATTCGTTACCGTTTGGGTGGTGTGACAAAACATGCGCCAGTAGGTTCTGCCTTTTACGAGTGTATAATTTTCGGAAAGAAATTGTTTTCCGGATAAGGCGTCCCGACTGTTGAATATGTCTCTGATCTGCGTTTTGTTGAACCCGAAAGGAGTCAAAAGTTCGTAAAGTAATGTGCATGGGGCCGGAGTGGCCAATGTTTTTCCGATATGTATCAGTATTTCTTCTCCCTGATGCTCCATGACCTGCGTTTTTAATTGCCCGATGGCATATCGGTAGATTTGTTCCGTTTCTTTTAAGGTTTCACAGTTTTCGCGGATGACATTTAAAAATGCCGGATTGATTTCTTTACATACGGGAATAATCCGGTGTCTGATTTTGTTCCGGACAAAATCCAGGGAATTGTTGGTTGAGTCCGTCCGGTAACCCAATTGGTTGTCTTGTATATATTGTAAGATATCGGTTCTGGAACAATCGAGCAGGGGGCGCAGCAGGTCGCCGTTTATGGGCTTGATGCCTGTCAAACCTTTGATACTGGTACCTCTGCACATATTAATCAGTACCGTTTCTGCCAGGTCGTCGGCATGGTGGCCGGTGACGATATAGTCCATTTTTTTCTTTTCTTTCATTTCCCGGAACCAGTTGTAGCGCAGTTCACGGGCAGCCATTTCGATACTCAGACTGTTTTGCCGGGCATATCCGAGGGTATCGAATTTTTTTACACTTAAGGGAATGCCGTAGCTATCACAAAACCGCTTGACGAATTGTTCATCCATGTTGGATTCTTTTCCCCGTAATCCGAAATTACAATGAAGTGCCTGAATCCGTAAATTCATGTATTTGAAAAGATGCAACAAGGAAATGGAGTCGGCACCGCCGCTAACGGCGATCAGAAATCCGGCATCTGCCGGAATACGGTATTTTTCCAGAAAATTTTCGATAATCTTCCGCATGGTATTGTGTATCTGAATGTCTGAAACGTTAAAATAAACAAGTGAGCCTTTCGGTCTTCTGTAAATATAGGAAGAATTTTTATATTTCGCTAAGTTCCAGCCAGCGCATTTCTTTTTCGTCGAGTAAGGCTATCACTTCGCTGATACGTTCTGACTTCCGGACTAATTCTTCCGTAGAAAGACTGCCGGAGCTTAGTGCAGACTCGATTTCCGTTTTTTCATTCGTCAGGGATTCGATTTCTTGCTCTAATCGGAGCATTTCCTGTTGTTCTTTAAAGCTAAGTTTTCTTTTTTTGGAGAGATTGTCTGACGGAGCGGACTTGGGTTCTTTGGGTGTTTGTTTTTTTGCCCGTTGTTTTTCTTCTTCCTCTTCTTCTTTGTGGTTTTTATATATGGTATAATTCCCGGGGAAGTCTTTGATTTTTCCGTTCCCTTCAAAAGCAAATACCCTGTCGACTACTTTGTCTACAAAAAAGCGGTCGTGGGATACGATCAGCAAGCAGCCTTTAAAGCTTTGCAGGTAGTCTTCCAGTACGTTTAGGGTGATAATATCCAGATCGTTTGTCGGCTCGTCCAGAATCAGGAAATTGGGATTACTCATCAAAACGGTAAGCAGATACAAACGTCGGCGTTCGCCTCCGCTAAGCTTGCTTACTAATGAATACTGCTGTTTGTCGGTAAACATGAAATATTCCAGAAATTGTGAGGCCGACATGATACGGTCGTTGCCCAAATCGATTCGTTCGGCAATATTTTTTACAATGTCGATGACCCGGTCTGTTTCAGAAAATTCGATGCCTGATTGCTTGTAATAGCCGTAAACGACGGTTTCTCCTATGTCGATTTTTCCCCGATCGGGTTCCAGATTACGGGTAATGATATTCAGAAAAGTGGATTTCCCGACGCCGTTTTTTCCTACAATTCCGATTTTTTCACCCCGGACGAATTTATAGGAGAAGTCGTCAATCAGGCATTGGTCTTCATAGCTTTTGCTGATGTGTTCCAATTCCAGTATTTTTTTCCCTAACCGTTGTCCTTTTATATCCAGTTCCAGTTTTTTTTCATCGGTTTTCTGGGAAGCTGTTTCCTGAAGTTTATAAAAGTTATCGATCCGGTATTGTGCTTTATGGCTGCGGGCTTGTGGCATTCTGCGCATCCATTCCTGTTCGGTACGCAATAAATTCCGGGCTTTATCGATGGTAGCATTTCGTGTTGCTATCCGTTGAGCCCTTTTTTCCAGGTAATAAGAATAGTTTCCCTCATAATTGAAAATACCGAAATCATCTATTTCAATGATATTGGAGCAGACCCGGTCCAGGAAATACCGGTCATGGGTAACCATGAGTAATGTTGTATTCGATTTTTCAAGGTAATTCTCCAACCATTCGGTCATTTCGATATCCAGGTGGTTTGTCGGCTCGTCCAGTATCAGAAAATCGGGATTACTGATCAGTACTTTAGCTAATCCGACTCTTTTTTTCTGTCCTCCGGAAAGATTGGCGATTTTTTTTTCGTAGGTGTCGACTTTCAATTCTGACAGGATTTGCTTGATTGTCGTATCATAGTCCCAGGCTGATTGGGCATCCATCTGTGGAATGAGAAGTTCCAGTTGCTTCAGGTTGTTTGTTGCAATCGCTTTTTCATATTCCTTGATAATATTGAGTATCGGGGAATCGGAACTGAAAACTTCTTCAAAAATCGTATTGTTGTCGTTTAAATCGGGATTCTGTTGCAGGTATCCGATGGATATGTCGTTTCTGAAAATGACACTTCCGCTTTCAGGTATATCTTTGCCGGCAATAATCTGTAACAGGGTGGATTTCCCCATACCGTTTTTGGCGATTAAGGCGGTTTTCTGATTTTTTCCGATACCGAAAGAGATACCCTCAAACAATAATTGTTCACCGAAACGTTTACTGAGATTTTCAACCTGTAAGAAACTAATCATAAGATAAAGAATTTGTGATAAATTGTCATGTTACTGTGCCGGATCAATAATTTTTACGGCTTTTGGAATTTTAAGGGCTATTTTTTTATAAGGTATTTTTTTCTCGTTTCTTCCGGGAAACGTTCGATGGCATACCGGAGCATCGTCCGGGGCATTTTAGAGTAACGGGATGCCAGAAAATCCACCAGCGTTTTTTCGTCTTTTTTACCGGTTTCCCGGAGTAGCCAGCCGACGGCTTTTTGTATCAGATCGTGCGGATGTTGCAAAAGCAGGTCTGCAATTGCCAGACAATCTTTGAAGTCCCCTTGCCGGACGAAATGCATGCAGGTAACCATTGCGATGCGTTGTTGCCACAGATGTTCTGATTTTGCCCATTCGTATAATAAGGACCGGTCTTTGCCCATAAACCATTCGCCCAGTAATTTGTAACAGGACAGATCGACCAGGTCCCAGTTGTTGATATATTCCGTATGGGAAATATAGAAGTCGACATAGGTTTTCCGGCCTTCTTCTGTCTTGCATTTATGAAATTTGTACACTAAAATCAGCAGAGCCGTCAAACGTTCTTCGTGCCAGGGAGAACGGATCAGTTTTTCAAGTACACTGAAATCAGCGTCTGTATATTTCTGGGCAATATTCCTTTGCCGGGGTACTGTGACACCGATAAACCGGTCGCCTTCTCCGTATTCTCCTTTTCCGGTTTTGAAAAAACGGGAAAGGTGAGCGGCTTTGTCGGGACTACCGGCTTGCCGTAATTCTTGTGTTATATTTTCGTAGATGTTCATTGGTCATTGTAATTTTCTTCTCCATACCCATTGTTCTGCCAATAGAGCGATTACTGCCAGGAGCAGAAACCAGCGAGTCAGGTATTTGTTATTGTCTTCGGAGACTATTTCTTTTACAATTTCGCTGTTACGGTCGAATTGTGTCGTTTTGATATTTTCTACCCGGGCTTTGGGAAATTGTTTTTGTAATTCCTGCAGGTTGCAAAAATGCAGTTGGGATTCTGTGCGGTCGAAATTGCAAGCCAATACATCGATGATTCGGTTTCCGGCGATGACTTCGTACAGACCGGCATTTTCCAGGTTTTCGGTGTTTTGTAATATCAGATTACCACTGATGTCTTTTCGGATTTCCGGAATGAACTCCAATTGTGAATGTTGTCCGGTAATTTTCAACGGGGTATTGTCCGGCAAGTTCTTACCGTTGATGACAATGCGTTCATCGGAATGAATCGTCCATGAGTTTTTTAGGTTTGAGTTGATGTTATAAGCCATATTTACCAGCAGAGGTACGAAGAGCGGATGGAAGACCAGGTCGCTGTTTTCCGGTTCGAAGGAAAAAGCTGAAGTATATATATTTCCGCTACCGTAGGTATAGGCCGAAAACAGCGTATTCCCTTTTTTGTCCGTCAGTAATTTTTCGCTGTTTGCCGTAATTTGCAACGGGTAAAAAAGGTTGACGGAAGGCAAGGTCGTGTTTTTATCCTGTTTTTCGAATGCGTCTTTAAAAAGGAAGGCTTCGCTTTCCAGATGAGTGATCACTGTGTTACTATCGGCTTTGCCGAATTGCGGGGCATGTATTTTTTGCAGTAATTGATTCAAGGTGTTGGCTGAAATTTCTGTTCCCGGTAAAAATAGCAGGTTTCCTCCTGCAATGACATAATTTTCGAGTGCGCTTTCCAGGCCTGTCCAGGTGGTTGAAAGCCTGTCCAGGATAATCAGATTGTATTTTTGAAAATCGATGTTTGCCGTTTGGTTGATATTGACATAGGAGATCGAATAGGATGAAGTGTCGGAAAAAAGTTTTCCGAAATAGGGACAATGTTTGTCCTGTTCGATGCAGAGGACATTGATTTTATCGTCGATCTTATAGCTGAAATAGAATGTATTGTCGAATATCAATGGAAAATCGGTAATTTCTACACAGCCTTTATAAAAGCCGTTTTCTGTATTTAAATAACTGATTTCAACGGATCGTTCGCTTCCTGCTGGAAGATTTACTTTACTGATGCTTTTTTTCTTGTCATTGATGGTCAGGCTTACCGGTACGTTGTTAAAATCTTTCGGGGATGAATTGACGAGGTGAATTGAAATTTTATCGTTTTGATTTTTTTTGTGGAAAGCCTGATCGAAAGATACCTCTTTTATGTAGAGATTATTCCGGTTTTCCGGTTCCAACAGCAGAAATACCGGTTCTATCAATGAATCGGGAGAGATGCTCTGAAAGTCGCAATTGCGGGTTTGGAAATCGGAAAGCAGGAAAAATGTTGTTCTTTTTCCGGCACTTATTTCTCCGGCTTCTTTGAATAAGTCGGAAAGTTTCTTGTTACGGGAGGTCGTTTTGACAATTCCTGTAACGGTCTGGATTTCCTCTTTTGTTTTATTGACCGATTGCAGAGGGTCATTCGTCAACAGGGTAAACGATATGCCGGGTGGGTAGGTATTGAGAATATCGAGTATTTGTTTTTTGGCTTCTTCTAATAATATCCCTTTACTTCCTGTGTTTGACATTGAAAATGAATTGTCCAGGTATATGACGACTTGTGGCTTTTCGCCGTTGTTGCCGGCAGAAACAGTGCGGGTTGCGGAATAGGGATTGGCAAATGCAATGACGATCGCAGCCAGTACGGTCAGGCGTAACAGTAGCAATAACAGATTCTTTAGCCTGGAACTGTTTTTTTTCTGTTGTTGGAGTGAGGCCAGAAAATTGAAATTGCTGAAATATATTTTTTTATATTTCTTAAAACTGAAAAAATGCAGGATAATCGGTATGGATAGAGCGAAAAGACCGTATAAAAATTCAGGATATAAGAAATGAATCACCAGCAACATATTTTTCCTTGTTTAAGCGGCATAAAATTAGCAAACAATTTTGTATTTTGGATGAAGGGTATTCCGGATTTTCAGAAGAGAAGCGTGCTGATTTGTATGTTATTGAAATATAACGTATTAATAATGGTTGTTAGTAAAAAGGCAGGAGTTGTTATTAAAAAATCAGGCAAAAAACAGTAAGGTTTGCTTTTTATATGTATTTTTACGACATAATATAAAATGGTCATTTATGTCTAAAATTATTGCTATTGCTAATCAAAAAGGTGGTGTAGGAAAAACGACGACTTCCGTTAATCTGGCGGCAAGTTTGGCTGTATTAGAAAAAAAGGTTTTGCTGGTAGATGCCGACCCACAGGGGAATGCGACGTCAGGGTTGGGATATGAGCTGAAAGAACTGGACAGTTCTACAATTTATGAATGTATTGTGGACGGTCTGGAGCCTAAGAAAGCAATTTTGAAGACTGAAATTGACGGTTTGTTTTTGTTACCTTCGAATATTGATTTGGTCGGGGCGGAGTTGGAAATGTTGAATTTTGAAAACCGGGAAAAGGTTTTATCCGGTATTCTTGATTCTGTCCGCGATGACTATGATTATATTTTAATCGACTGTTCCCCTTCGTTGGGATTGATTACGGTAAATTCTCTGACTGCTGCGGATTCGGTAATTATTCCGGTGCAGTGTGAGTATCTGGCGTTGGAAGGATTGGGTAAATTGTTGAATACGATAAAGATCATTCAAAAACGATTGAATACAAGCCTGGAGATAGAAGGGTTTGTATTGACGATGTACGATGCCCGGTTGAGGTTATCCAACCAGGTTGCTGCAGAAGTCAAAAAACATTTTGAAGATATGGTTTTTGAAACGATGATTCAGCGGAATACCAAATTAGCCGAGGCTCCGAGTTACGGTCAACCGGTAATTCTTTACGATGCAGAATGCCGGGGAACGGTGAATTATCTGAATTTGGCAAAAGAATTGCTGGATAAAAACAGCAATGAGGTAAAGAACTGAGACGTTTTGTTTGTTAATATTCTAATGCTGTTCTGACAGCGATAACATTTTGAATATGGTGAAAAAAAGTGCATTAGGAAGGGGTTTGGGTGCTTTGATAACAGATGCGGCAGAAGATCCGAAACCCCGGGTTCAGGCTGTGTCGGCTATTCAAGAGCTGCAATTGGAAGATATCCGTCCGAATCCTTTTCAGCCGAGAACGGAATTTGACGAGGAAGCATTGAATGAGTTAGCGGCTTCCATAAAATCAATAGGGATTGTACAACCCATTACCGTAAGGACGGTAGAAGAGGGAAAATACGAGATTATTGCCGGTGAAAGACGTTTCCGGGCTTCTAAGATTGCCGGTTTGACGACGATACCTGCATATATTCGCAAGACAGAAGATGAAAGCTTGTTGGAGCTGGCTTTGATTGAGAATATTCAGCGGGAAGACCTGAATGCAATTGAGGTGGCTATCAGTTACCAGCGTTTATTGGATGAATGCAGTCTGACACAGGATGCATTGAGTGATCGTGTGGGAAAGAAGAGGGCAACTATTGCCAATTATTTGCGTTTATTGAAATTACCGGCACAGATACAGTTGGCGATACGGGATAAAAAAATCAGTATGGGGCATGCCCGGGCCATTATAAATATAGAGGATCCGGATACCCAGTTTATGATTTTCGAGCAGATTCTGAAGTACGATTTCTCTGTACGGAAGGTGGAAGAGATTGTGCGAGAGTTGGCCAATCCGCGGCCTGAAAAACCGGAAACGGATGCTCCGCAAGCAGGGAAGCAAAAAAATGAGCTGGGAGATTATATCGAATTACAGAAACATTTGTCCCGTCGTTTCGATACGAAAGTAGAATTGAAGCGGAACGAGGCCGGAAAAGGAAAAATCGTTATTTCTTTTAAGTCTGATGAAGAACTGGAAAAAATAATAGAGTTGTTGGATAAAATCGAAGGCTAACGGATAAGCGGGAGAAATAAGTGAGAGCATTTTTAATAGTCATATCGGTATTGTTGGCATGTGTCAGTGTCCGGGCTCAAAATGTGGAAAGCAGTGCGGATACGGCGACCGTAGTAACGACAGATACACTTATTGTTGCTGAAAAAATTACCAAAAAGCCGCATTCTCCCAAAAAAGCGACCTATATGGCTTTGGCCCTTCCGGGGTCCGGACAGATTTATAACGGACAGTGGTGGAAAGTACCTATTCTGTATGGTGGTATCGGAGCTACGGTATATGGTATCAGTTGGAATACCAAGCAATTTAAGAAATATAAGAATGCTTTTGTGGACTATACCGTTTATTTGGAAGAGAAAGCCAAAGATCCCAATACTCCTTATCCTGAAAATCCATCCTGGGATAAGGTATATGTCGGAGGAGATGTTGAGAATTTTACACCTCAGCAGCAGTCTAATTTTAAGCGTCAGTTACAGAATAAGAAAGATAATTTCAAACGTAACCGGGATTTGCTTTACATTACAATGGGAGCAATCTATGCTTTGCAAATTATCGATGCCTGTGTTTTTGCTCATTTTTATGATTTTGAAATAGACGACGATCTTTCGTTGAATATACAACCTTCTTCTTTTTACAGTCCTTCTTCGGGTGGAATGGTAGGACTGACTTTAACCTTAACTTTTTAATCGGATTGAATTATGCGTTTGTTGGTTTGGATTGTATTTTTATGTGTATGTAAGATTGCCGGAGGTCAGGAGCTTGTGTCGGTAGAGGATAGCAGTATGTTGAAGTCCGAAGGGCAGTTGACGGATAGTATTCAGCCTTCTTTTATTCAGACGATCGATAATTACTATCTTCAATGGTTGCAAAACCAGAAGAAAACAGATACTTATGTCGATTCGGCCTATATTGCAGAGATGTTGAAAACCGTTCCGGAATTCCCGGATTCTCTTTATCTGTTGCGGTTGGATTCCCTGAATCCTGCTATAAATTTGTCTTATAATAATATTGTCCGGAATTTTATCGATTTGTATACGGTACGGAAACGGATGCAGGTAGCGACGATGCTGGGGGCAAGTGAATATTATTTCCCGATTTTCGAAGAAGCTTTGGCGGCTAACTGTATGCCTTTGGAATTGAAATATCTACCGGTAATCGAAAGTGCCTTGAATCCGGTTGCCCGCTCCCGGGCCGGGGCTTGCGGATTATGGCAGTTTATGTATCCGACAGGGAAGATGTATAAACTGGAAATCAACTCGTTTATCGATGAACGTTTCGATCCGGTGAAATCGACACAGGCAGCTGTACGTTATTTGAACGATTTGTACAGCATATATGAAGACTGGATACTGGTGATAGCTGCTTATAATTGCGGTCCTGGAAATGTCAACAAGGCCATCCGGCGTTCCGGCGGGAAAAAGAATTATTGGGATATATATTACCATTTGCCGAAGGAGACCCGCGGATATGTACCTGCATTTATTGCAGCAATATACGCTTTCAATTACAGCAAGGAACATAATATTTATCCGATAGAGAGTACTTTACCTCCGATTTGTGATACGATTGTGGTTGAGGATGCCCTTCATTTTGACCAGATATGTAAGAATATGGATATTTCAGTGGAAGAGTTACGTGATGTAAATCCACAATATACTAAAGATATTATTCCGGCCGGGTTAGGAAAGTCGTATGTTTTGAAAATGCCTTATAATTATGTCGGTAATTTTATCGATAATCAGGATACGATTTTTGCCTATAAGCGCAATGTGTATTTTGACAATAGCGACCGGACGGCTAATCCGAACGACCGTTTTAAACGTTATGCCCATGTTGCGAGTGTGACGGGGGATAAAGCCCGGTTGGTTTATACCGTTAGGAGCGGGGATGTCCCGGGAGCGATTGCTGCTAAATTCAATGTTCGTCTGGCTGATTTGAAATATTGGAATAACCTGAACAGACGTTTGACGATCCGGGTTGGTCAGAAGCTGGTGGTATATGTACCTAACAGTAAAGTCGGGAAGTATAAAGATAAGGCCAGCTATAGAGGGAAAGTGACGAATGAAACGGACGTTCCGAAGGTGGAAACAATAGACGGCGAATTTGTATATTATACTGTTAAAAAAGGAGAGAATCTTTGGACGATAGCCAAAAAATATCCGGGAGTGACAAACCGGGATATTATGCGTTGGAACGGAATCAGTGAAAACGACGTTAAAGATATAAGGCCGGGCCAGAAACTGAAGATAAAAATTTAAGGATATAAAAGCTGTTGGAAACGACAGCTTTTTTCATCAATAAATGAGATATACATGGTTGATTTTAGATTTACAGTTTTAGGCGGAACATACCATTCTCACTGTACAGAGAAAGAAGAACCGTAGATCAGAATAAATCGGCATTTCAGGATGGAGCGATCGAAAAGTGTCAGTTGCGGATCAATAATTCCGCTTAAACCGGCGGATATGGCCTGTTTACAATTAAATCCGTTTTTACATTTGTCGGTATTGATTTTTGAGCTAATTTTGATAAGACTACAATATAGAATCGGTTATGAAGCTTATTTATGTATACCACAGTGGTTTTATACTCGAGAATGACAATATCGTCGTTGTGATCGATTATTATAAAGACAGCGGTTGGAAGGGAAAAGAGGGAACTGTTCATGAATATTTGAGGAATACGGAGAAAAGAATGTATATACTCGCTTCCCACGCACACCCCGATCATTTTAATCCGGAGATATTCGGTTGGTCGGAGAAGAAAAATCTTCGTTATATCCTTTCTTCGGACATACGAAAAGGAAATAAAGAGTGGGAAGATGATGTGGTTTGGTTGGATAAGGGAGAAACATGGCAGGATGATTTCTTACGGATTAAAGCATATGGATCGACGGATGTCGGCATTTCTTTTTTATTGCATACAGAGGGGAAGCGTATGTTTCATGCCGGAGATTTGAATAACTGGCATTGGAGAGAGGAATCTACCGAACAGGAAGTGGAAGAAGCGGAAAAAGCTTTTTTGCGGGAAGTGGCTGTTTTGGCAAAGGATGCCGATTTTTTGGATTTGGTGATGTTTCCGGTTGATCCTCGTTTGGGAGCGGATTATATGTCAGGCGCAAAACAGTTTATAGATCGTATTCCGGTCCGGAAATTTGTTCCGATGCATTTTTGGGAAAGGTATGAGAAAGCAAATGCTTTTCGGGAATATGCGGAGAATCATGGAACGGAATTCATTGTATTGACACATCCCGGCATGTCGGTTGAATTTTAAGTTATTTTTCCTTTCGGGAGAGGCTATAAACAGGAATTAAAAATAAAAGTTATGGAAATCAAGAGCAGGTTTGATCATTTCAATTTTAATGTATTGGATTTGGACAAAAGTATTGCCTTTTATAATAAGGCTTTGGGATTGAAAGAAATACGTCGTAAAGTGGCGGCAGACGGTTCTTTTATATTGGTATATCTGGGGGATGGGGAGACCGGTTTTTCGTTGGAGTTGACATGGCTTAAAGATCGTAAAGAACCTTATGATTTGGGAGAAGGAGAATATCATCTGTGTCTTCGGGTAGCCGGAGATTATGAGCAGGTACGTGCTTATCACAGGGAGATGGGATGTATCTGTTATGAAAATGTGCAGATGGGGTTGTATTTTATCTGTGATCCGGATGGCTATTGGATTGAAATATTACCTCAGAAGTAGGTTGCAAACGGAGTTTAGAACCTAATAAAGAAATATTTCTCCTCTTCTGCCGTTTTTTAGGGATAAAATCATAATTTTGTTTCGTCACTAACGCTAACGTATGCGGACTTTTTTAATTAATAAAATCTAAACTATGAAATTTTTTATAGATACAGCAAACTTAGATCAAATCCGGGAAGCAAACGAGCTTGGAGTTTTAGACGGTGTTACAACAAATCCTTCTTTAATGGCGAAAGAGGGTATTAAAGGAGAGGAAAACTGCAAAAAGCATTATGTCGAAATTTGCAAGATTGTCAATGGAGATGTAAGTGCAGAGGTGATCGCTACCGATTATGAGGGAATGATTAAGGAGGGAGAGGAATTGGCTGCTTTGCATCCGAATATAGTTGTAAAAGTTCCCTGTATTGCAGACGGAATCCGGGCCATTAAATATTTTACCGGAAAAGGGATCCGTACCAACTGTACGTTGGTATTTTCTCCGGGACAGGCATTGTTGGCTGCGAAAGCCGGTGCAACTTATGTTTCTCCTTTTGTAGGGCGTTTGGATGATATTGCCAGTGATGGCGTTGAGTTAGTGGTGAAGATTGTAGATATGTATGGTTATTATGGATTTAAAACGCAGGTGTTGGCTGCTTCGATACGGTCAACGCAGCATATCATTCAATGTATGGAAGCCGGAGCAGATGTTGCTACTTGCCCGTTAGCAGCAATCAAGGGATTGTTAAAGCATCCCTTGACAGATAGTGGTTTGGCAAAGTTTTTGGAGGACTATCAGAAAGTAAATTCATAATTTTTGCCGGATTCCGGCAAAAGAGTCTCAAGGGCACCGGTCTGGAATAGGCTTGATGACTTTGAGACTCTTTGACTTTGAGACTCTATATTATGCTGATTAAATTGTTTGAAGATAATCCCAATGAAAGGGATATCCTCAAAATTGTAAGTCTGCTGCGAAAAGGCGGAATCATTATTTATCCGACGGACACTGTATATGCTATCGGGTGTGATATCAATAACGTAAAAGCTGTCCAGCGGATTGCTGCATTGAAGGGGATAAAGCCGGAAAAAGCCAGTTTTTCGATGATATGCCGGGATTTGAGTAATATTGCGACCTATGCTAAGGTGAGCGATGAGGTTTTCAAAATAATGAAACGTTGCCTTCCCGGGCCTTTTACATTTATATTGAATGCGACGACAAAGCTGCCTAATGTTCTGATGAATCGCAGAAAAACGATTGGAATCAGAATTCCGGCCAATTATATCGCAATGGCTATTGTGGAGGAATTGGGTAATCCTTTGCTTACGACTTCGGTGCATGATGATGACGAAATTGTCGAATATACGACAGATCCGGAATTGATTCACGAGAAATATTGCAGATCGGTCGATTTGGTTATCGATGGCGGCTATGGGCATAATGTAGCTTCTACAGTTGTGGATTGTACGGGAGATGAGCCGGAAATTATCCGGCAGGGGATCGGAGAGTTGTAAGCGGTTATAATGAATTATAGTGAATGTCGGTGTTCTTGCATAGAATACCGGCATTTTTTATAACGGGGTGTCGTATATCCTGTTCTTCAGATGTGGTTTGATAGGTAAAAAAGGGAAATCAGTCGATAAATAGCTGGCCTGTGTCGAATAAAATTGTCCTTAAAATGATCGCTTTCTATTTTTGTTTGTATAAAATACAATAAAAGATATGAAAGGGGTTATAACTTCGATAATGATTTGGCTGGCATTTTCCCCTGTAGGGGTAAAAGCCCAGGATAAGCCGGAAGAGTGGAATTTGTCAAGGTGTATCCAATATGCCCGCGAGCAAAATATCCAGGTGAAGAAAAGCAAAATCTCTTTGGAGGAGAACCGGGAGCAGTATTTGAAAAGTAAAGCACAATTATTCCCTTCTCTTTCCTTCTCAAGTTCGCACAATTGGGTAAATCGTCCGAAGTCCGTGGAGGCTGACGAGAACAGTTATAGTGGAAATTACGGATTCAGCTCTTCCGTTGCCTTGTATCAGGGAGGACAATTACGAAAACAGGTTCGTCAGCAGGAATTACAGAATCAGATACAGGAACTGTATATCCGGGAAGCTGAAAACAATATAGAGATCGCAATCACGGAAAGTTTCTTGCAGGTATTATATGCGATGGAATCAGTCGGGATCAATAAAAACACCGAAGAAGTTTCCAGACAACAGTGTGAGCGTGCCCGGCAGTTGTATACGGCCGGTTCGATTTCGAAAAGCGATTTGGCCCAACTGGAATCCCAATACAGCACCGATAAGTATCAAACGGTGGCGGCCCGGGCGACTTTAGAGGAAAACAGGTTGTCTTTAAAGCAATTGCTTGAATTGAATATAATGGACGATATCCGTTTGAATATTCCTTCTCTGTCGGAGAGCGATGTATTGAAACTATTGCCGTCGAAACAAGAGGTATATACGGCGGCATTGGATTTTATGCCGGAAATTGCGGGGAGCCGTTTGTCGGTAGTGTCAGCACAGAGCGATGTTGCTATTGCAAAGGCCGGTTATCTTCCTTCTTTGAATTTGACGGCAGGTATAGGTACAAGTCATGTTTCCGGTTCCGGTTACTCTTTTTCAGATCAGTTAAGGCATAATTTCAACGAGAGTGTAGGAGTTACTCTGAGCGTACCCATTGCCGGTAACCGTAAGAACAAATCGGCAGTAAAACTGGCTCAATTGAGTGTCGAAAATGCAGAATTGGATTATTTAAATTCCCAAAAGGAGTTGTTGAAAACCGTTGAGACGGTGTATTTGGATGCCCTGTCTTCGCAAAATCGTTATAAAGCTGCCATGGAAAGCGTAAAGGCTGCCATGCAGAGTTATAGCCTGGTGGAAGAACAGTTTAATCTCGGCATGAAAAATACGGTAGAATTGTTGACTGAAAAAAATAATTTGCTGGCAGCACAACAAGAATTGGTACAAGCCAAATATATGGCTGTATTGAATTTACAATTGCTGGATTTTTACCAGGGAAAAGGGATACAGTTGAATTAATTAAAGAAATCGATAAATAAAACGATATGAAAATGAAAAAGATTGTTTTAGGAATTGCCGGAGTAGCGGTTATCGGGGTTGTCTGCTATTTTTTTCTGGGAGCTTCGCCCGGGAGAGCACTCAGCTGGGAGACAACACAGGTGAAAAGAGAACGTATTTCGAATATGGTCTCTGCAACAGGAACGGTTGAGCCGGTGACGAAAGTCGATGTCGGTACCCAGGTATCCGGAATCGTAGATAAAATTTACGTCGATTACAATAGTGTCGTAAAAAAAGGGCAGTTGATAGCAGAAATGGATAAAGTGACTTTGCAGGCCGAACTGGAATCACAGGAGGCTCAATTGGCGAATGCCAAGGCCGAATATGATTATCAGCAGAAAAATTATGCCCGGAGCAAGGTACTTTTTGAGAAAAAACTGATCAGTGATACCGATTACGAGAGTGCGACCTATAATTACGAAAAAGCGAAAAGCACTTATGACAAATCCAAAGCAGATATTGTAAAGGTAAGGCGTAATCTGGGGTATGCTGTGATAACCAGTCCGATTGACGGTGTCGTGATCAGCCGGGAAGTGGAAGAAGGACAGACGGTTGCTGCCGGTTTCGAAACACCGACTTTGTTCACAATTGCTAAAGATTTGACGGAGATGCAGGTAATTGCGGATGTCGATGAGGCCGATATCGGTCAGGTGATGGACGGACAGCGGGTGACATTCTCTGTAGATGCCTATCCGAACGATATTTTTGAGGGAGTGGTAACTCAGGTACGCCTGGAAGCGACTGTCGAGTCGAACGTCGTGACTTATGAAGTCGTTATCAGCGCACCGAATCCCGATCTGAAGCTGAAGCCGGGATTGACGGCGACGGTATCTATTTATACCCTGGAAAAGAACGGTGTGCTGACAATTTCTCCGAAGGCCCTGAAGTTTGTCCCCGATTATCAGGTTGCTGAAGCAAGCGGAGTTATTTTGGAACCGGTACAGGTGGAAAATCCGGCATTGCAAAAAACGGTGTGGGTGAAGAAAGGAGATACGTTGGAACAGAAAGAGGTTCGGTTAGGTACTTTGTTGACCTCTGTTGTGGAGGTGGTAAACGGCTTGCAGGAAGGAGAGGAGGTCGTGATCGGGATGCAAACAGGTAAACCGGCTATGGGGCCTCCGCAACCCGGAGAAACCGAATCCAGTCCGTTTATGCCTAAACCGCCGGGAAGCGATAAGAAAAATAAAAAGTAAGAGACGACAGATTGATGGCAGATAAAAGGAGAGAGGCCTGGAAACAAGGTGAAAAGTAATAACAGGTAATTTGCGATCGCTTAAATGTGTTTCATAATTGTAAATGAGTGGTTTGTTGGGGATAGCCGGAAAGACAGATAAATATAAATGAGTGATGAATGCGATTATAGAATTAAAGGATATCAAACGGGATTTTGTTGTAGGAGATGAAATTGTTCATGCTTTGCGCGGAATATCATTTTCCATACAGGCCGGAGAGTTTGTCACGATCATGGGGACAAGCGGTTCGGGAAAGTCTACATTGCTGAATCTTCTGGGATGTCTGGATACTCCGACGACAGGCGAGTATTGGCTGGATGGCTATTCGGTACGGCAGATGGGAAAGAACGAGCGGGCGGAACTGCGGAATCATAAGATCGGTTTTGTTTTTCAATCTTATAATTTGTTACCTAAGACAACAGCCATTGAGAATGTTGAATTGCCGTTGATGTATAATGCGGCTGTTTCAGCCAAAGAGCGGGAACGCCGGGCTATTGAATCTTTGAATGCTGTTAGTCTGCAGGACCGGCTTTACCATAAATCGAATCAGATGTCGGGGGGACAGCAGCAACGTGTGGCCATTGCCCGGGCTTTGGTTAATGATCCGGTATTGATATTGGCGGATGAGGCAACGGGGAATCTGGATTCCCGTACTTCTTTTGAAATTCTGACGTTGTTTCAGGATTTACATGCCCGTGGGCGTACCATCGTGTTTGTGACACATAATCCGGAGTTATCGGCTTACAGCAGTCGGACCATTGTTCTGAAAGACGGGCATGTGATACAGGATACCCGGAATGAACATATCGCTTCAGCTAAGGAAACATTGGCTGCCCTACCGAAAACGGATGACTGATACCGGTTTGAGAAATTACCGGGGATGAACGGTATTGCCGTGAGGATTTCCGGTTTTAATAATGAAAAAGAGTAACCCGGTCTGTGGCGACGGGGATACGCAGAAACGGAGAAGATATGAATTTTACAAACTTATTCAGAATAGCTTTAAAAGCTTTGGGAAACAATAAGATGAGGGGATTCCTGACGATGTTGGGAATTATCATCGGTGTCGCTTCGGTGATCACTATGCTCGCTATCGGTCAGGGATCTAAACGCAGTATCAAGGCGCAGATTTCTGAGATGGGGTCTAATATGATTATGATTCATCCGGGAGCAGATATGCGTGGCGGAGTACGTCAGGACCCCGCCGCCATGCAGAGCCTGAAATTAGAAGATTATAAAGCGATTGTGAATGAAACACGCTATGTGGCAGCTTGTTCTCCTTCCGTGAGCAGTAGTGGACAGACGATTTTCGGAGCGAATAATTATCCGACTTCCATTTATGGGGTGACTCCGGATTACCTGGACATCCGGAAATATTCAATAGCAGAAGGTGATATGTTCGGAGAACAGGACATTGTGAGTTCTGCTAAGGTATGCGTGGTCGGAAAAACCATTGTGGAGAATCTTTTTAACAACGGAGAGAATCCGATCGGTAAGATCATCCGTTTTGGTAAGATACCTTTTCGTATTATCGGCGTATTGACATCTAAAGGTTACAATACAATGGGGATGGATCAGGACGATCTGATTTTAGCACCTTACACCACGATTCAAAAACGTGTTCTGGCCATCACCCATTTACAGAGTATCTTTTGTTCTGCATTGAGTGAAGGGCAGACAGAGGATGCCGAGGAAGAGATTTCGAGTATTTTACGGCGTAATCACAGATTGAGGGATACAGATGATGACGATTTCAATATCCGTTCGCAACAGGAATTGAGTTCGATGATGAATTCGACCTCAGATATGATGACGGTGCTGTTGGCTTGTATTGCCGGAATTTCGTTGTTGGTGGGGGGTATCGGAATTATGAATATTATGTATGTATCCGTGACCGAGCGAACCCGGGAGATCGGTCTGCGGATGTCTATCGGGGCAAAAGGCAGGGATATTCTGGCGCAATTTCTGATAGAGGCGATTTTGATTAGCGTGACAGGGGGACTGATCGGAGTTGTTTTCGGTATCGGAGCTTCCTGGACGGTGAAGCTGTTCGCAGGCTGGCCGGTATATGTAGAATGGTATTCCGTCATACTTTCTTTTGTTGTATGTACGGTAACGGGTATATTTTTCGGTTGGTATCCGGCACAGAAGGCTTCCGGACTGGACCCGATAGAAGCTATCCGTTATGAGTAGTGGGCGGAGGTAAATCCCGAAGGGAGATGAATGTATAAAAGAAATTATTATTTTTGAGACAGGCTTTTGTCGGGTAAAAATTGTATGATGGAACAAGTAAAGGATAGGTCGAAATTATTTTGGCTGATACATGTGATCGGCTGGGGTATTATGTTCGGTTTTCCCCTGTTTTTTGCAACACGGGAGGGAAATGCTATAACCTGGCGTTGGTTTTTAGGATATGCCTTTGTACCGCTGGCTTTTATGATTGTTTTTTATACGAATTATTTTTGGCTGATCCGGCGGGTTTTGTTTCGTAAGAAATTATGGCGGTATATTTTTCTGAACCTTTTGCTCATATCGATTATATGCGTATGTCTGGATGCGTGGATGACTTATCATTTTACACATTTTGCGGAAAAAACGGTTTCGACACATCCGGGACCTCCAAAACTGCTGTTTATTTCGCGTGATTTTGTGTTGATGGCTTTGACAGCCGGTTTAAGCGTAGCTATCCGGGTGACCGGGAACTGGTATCGTTCTGAAACAGAACGAAAGGAGCTGGAACGGGAGCATGCCGAAGCGGAATTAAAAAATTTGAAGAATCAGTTGAATCCGCACTTTCTTTTCAATACGCTTAATAATATTTATTCTTTGATTGCTTTCAGTCCGGAAAAGGCACAACATGCCGTACATGATTTGAGCCGGTTGTTACGTTATATGCTGTATGAGAATAATCAGACATACGTTCCTTTTATGAAGGAAATCGAATTTGTGAATAATTATATTGCCTTGATGAAAATACGGCTACCGGAAAGGGTACACATCGAGACCGATATTTATGCGGAAAGCGATCCCGAAGTGGCCCCTTTGTTGTTTATTACTTTGGTGGAAAATGCTTTTAAACACGGGGTTCATCCGGTAGGAGAGTCTTTTATACATGTAAATTTACATACCATTGGGGAACGGGAAATTATTTGCCGGGTAGAAAACAGTTATTTCCCGAAAGCGGAAAACGATAAGAGCGGGTCGGGGATCGGATTGGAAAATTTACGGAAGCGTCTGGCTTTGCTTTATCCGGGGCGATACGAGCTCGGAATGGAAGTGAAGGAAGGACGTTTTATTGCAGAGTTGAAATTGAATACGTTGTAAATCGGGGGTATGAATCTGAATTGTTGTATTATCGATGATGAGCCTTTGGCTTTGGAGTTGATGGAGAGTTATGTGGCAAAGACTCCTTTTTTGAAGTTGGCCGGTAAATTTTCCAGTGCTTTGGAAGCTATGGAAAAAGTAGGCTGGAGAGATATCGATTTGATTTTTCTGGATATTCAGATGCCTGAATTGAACGGGATGGAGTTTTCCCGGATCGTAGGAGAACATGTCCGGATTATTTTTACGACGGCTTTCGAACAGTATGCGGTGGATAGCTATAAGGTGAATGCTTTGGATTATTTGTTGAAGCCGATCAGTTATCCTGACTTTTTACAGGCTGCCAATAAGGCTTTGCAATGGTATGAGATGGTTCGTCGTATACCGGAGGAAGAAAAATTAAAGAGTATATTCGTGAAAACGGATTACAAACTGCTACAGATAGAATTGGACCGTATTCTATATGTAGAAGGATTGAAAGATTATGTCAAAATTTATCTGGAAGGAGAGGGACAACCTATCGTTCCGTTGATGAGCCTCAAAGCTCTCGAGGAAATATTGCCTTCTTCCGATTTTATCCGGGTACATCGCTCGTTTATTGTCCGGGCCGATAAAATCCGGGTTGTAGAGCGAAACCGGATTGTTTTCGGTAAACAATATATCCCGGTTTCGGATTCTTATAAAGATAAATTTATGACTTTGTTGAATCGGGGAGGGATAAAGTAGGTTTTGATTTTAGATTTTAGATTTTAGATTTTAGATTGGGATCTGAAGCAGAGGGGAAAATGGAAAGGCTGTTCCAATTTACGTTTGGCAGTCTGTATGTATTTTTTCCATGCGTTCGATCAGTTCATTCCCCAATGCCGTTTTGTCGGAGATGTGATGACGGACGGTTTCTACAAAAGGATTGCTTTCAAAATCACCTCTGACTTGTTCGAAGTCCATCTGTTTTTGATGATTTGTACCGTCTACCCCAAAACCGGTTTGGGCCATTAATGAAAATTCTTTCCGGGCATCGTTATAAAGCATTTCATCCAGTGATATGACGGCTTCTTTCCATATATTTACGATACGGATGATATCCTGGGCCGTGATTGAGTCGGGAGAGATATCATACCATTTCTGTATGGTATCCCAAGCCCAGGTCCATTCCAGGGTATAGTAATCACGGTGTAAGGCTTCCAAAAAAGAACAGATTTGTTCTACCGAATCGATTTCTCCGTTTTCAATGGCGGTAATCAGATTTTCTATTTCCTTTTGCGGAACAATCAGTCCTGCAAGATCGATCCATTCTCCGGCCCCTTTGGAGGTATCCGGTTTGAGGCGTGAACGTATTTCTTCATTTGTCCGGAACCGGATGTTTTCAAGACGTTTTATTAACGAGTTACCCAAAAATTTGTTGATGGCCTTGGCATATAAAACGATGCCTTTTTCCAGTGAACTGTTTTTGATCCGGGCACTTTGGTAGGAGTATTCTTCGGAAGTTTCGCCCGATACGGAACGAAGGGAATGCAGTACTTCGATACCGGCGATCATTTTGCGTATGGTGTATGGGCTAAGTAAATTGAAATTGATATAATCCAATTTGCAGGGATCGGTACGTTTGTCCCGTTTGGGCCATTTCAGTGCATCACGAATTGTTCCGACGCTTCGTAGATTCACTCCCGGAACCAGATACGTCTGGTTATTTTTTTCAATCAGATAGGAAAACGGAAGGTCGGAGGTATCGGGATGGTTTACATGGCGTCCCATGATTAAGGAAAATGCTCCGATTTTGGCCGGCCACAGTATATATGAATCGCTGGTAGTCTTAGATCCCCGCTCTACAATTCCCTGATGTATCGGTCCCAGTTTATAGAGATGGTTACTCTGGTTCGAACCGCTTCCGGCGTTCAGGAACGAAAACATACCGGCAATCAACAGACTGGATTTGTGCATCGTTACGGTATATGGACCGGCAAATACGGCGCAGGCTTCTCCGTTTTCTCCCTGGCAATTGCTGAAAAATAAAGAATCGTGAGCCGAGAACAAATGTCCCAGATGACAGGCTTGTCCGATAAAGCAGCGCACCAATGTTGCCCCGTCTGTAATACTGGTGCCGGAAGCGATGATGAAATCTTCGGCGACAACGTTATGCCCGATATAGACCGGAGCGGTTTCGTTACTGTTTATTGTCCCGTTTTTTAGTCGGGAAGCACCGTCAATCGTACATTTGTCGCCGATTATGACGTTACGGATACTACCGCTGCTGACAATGGTGATACCCCGGCCGATCGATCCTGTTTCAGAGCTATGTTTTTCGGTGTATCGGTCGATCAGCCGTTTTAATTTTTCAGTTAATACGGGAAGATGGCGGTATAAAGCTATAATATATGCCAGATGTGCGGATAATTCATTGAAGATCGGAACTTCACGTCCTCCGGTTTCATTCAGCACGGAAACCGGTGTTCCGTTTCCGAAACTACTTTTCTGTTCGACGACGATGAGGTTTACATTCTGGATGAAACAATCGTCACCGATGGTGTAGTTGGCAATATAATTCGGTATGTTTTCGATTAATACATTGTTCCCGATACGACAATTGTGCAGTGTCGCATAATATATGCCGGAATGTTTGCAGAGTCCTCCGTCCAAATGGAACGATTGGGAAAATTCACCCAAATAGATATCTCCGGAAAACCGGACATTTGAAATATAGTCGGTAGTGAAATGAGGGGCTACTTTTATGTGATTCCAGTCGGTAGCAGTACAATTTTGTTTTTTTAATGTGATTATTTCTTCTTGGGTAAGCGGTCTGTATATTTCGTTCATATTCTTCTTTTTTGTGGTCTTAAAGATAATACATTCTCGACTTTCAACCAGATGTTTTTGTAAATATTTAAATGCTAACGTTTGATATAGAATGAGTTGTGTATTATTTTATAAAACAGTCGTTCTCTATGCATATAATTTTACGAAGCCGGTGAAACTATGTATAAAATATTTTGCAATAAAATAAAAATGACACACTGGGACGGACTCATTGTGTAATTTACGATTTTTGATTTTTGATTTACGATTGGGGAGATTGCTGATTTGTAGAAGGGTTTAGAAGAGGTGGTTTATGATTTTAAATTTTAGATTTTAGATTTTAAATTGTAAAATGGGTATGAAGAAAATAACACACTGGGACGGACTCATTGTGTAATTTACGATTTTTGATTTTTGATTTACGATTGGGGAGATTGCTGATTTGTAGAAGGGTTTAGAAGAG
>OHMU01000264.1_pt1 | contig 32399 bp, 27 predicted proteins | sample 1569441 | NCBI WGS metagenome assembly OHMU01 (sample SAMEA3879527, study PRJEB24766) | human gut metagenome | biome: human-associated habitat; feature: feces | place: USA | collected 1985/1987 | reverse complement strand
TTTGCAATCTCCTATCACAGCTTTTTTTATTGTCCGAATTTTGGGGTACAGTTCACTATTTTGAAGCCGATTTTTTGTTTTTGCCAAGATTGTTCGGAATTCGCTTTAATTCAACTTGAAGCTTTTTGCCTTTCAAAAATTCGAGCTTGTTTGCGTTGACCCTTATGGCGTCCGCCGACAGCAAGTCTTTTATGAAGAGGTTTTGAAATTCCAAAAATTCGCTTTCCGTGTTTTTCGTTTGGGGCGAAACTGCAATGGGCTTTAAGGTTGCCTTGAAATGGCATTCGCTTCTTTTTAATTTTTTGCGGGAAAGCTCGGTGTCGGATTTAACGGGGTAGGCTCCGCCCATTATTTCAAGCTCCAAGTTTTTTTCAAAATGTATGTAAATCTTGTCTTTTGAAATTTTTAAATTCGATGCTCCCTTTACATATACAGGTTGCCAAGTCGTTTCGGGCAGGGTTTCAACGGGATTGGTTTTGGGCGCGCATGCGCATGCAAAAAACGCAAAGACAAAAGCTGTCGCAATATGAAATATTTTATTCATTGGTAAATTCTTTTACTGTAAAAGAAATTTTTTCGCAAGGGAAATATTTTTCCAATCGCGTATTGACAAATTCATGGTTTCGGAAAAAATTTGAGCCATGGAAGAAAAGATTGCGATAATTACAGGTGCCGCATCGGGCATAGGGAAGGGCATTGCAAGAAAATTTTTGGGAGAGAATTGGCGCGCGGTATGCTTTGACATTTCAAAAAAATCCCTTGAAAAAACGGCTTCCGATTTTAATGAAAGCGGTTTTAAGAATTTTGAACTTTTTGAAGGCGACTGCGGAACGCTTGCTTCGTGGCAAAATTTAAAGCAAATTTTAAGCGGCGGTTCAGAAAAAATCGGGGCAGTAATAAACAATGCGGGAATAGGCATAAATAAACCCGTTCAGGACCTTTCTTTGGAAGAATGGAACAGGGTTATGGCAACCAATGTGGCTTCTGTGTTCCTGTCTGCAAAAGTGTTCGGCGATATTTTGAAAAAAAACGGCGCGCCGATGGTGAACATAGCTTCCACAAGGGCATTGATGAGCGAGGCGAATACCGAAGCTTACAGCGCGTCCAAGGGCGCGGTCGTATCTCTTACGCACGCTCTTGCAATGTCGCTTGCGCCCGCAAGAGTTAACTGCATCTCTCCCGGATGGATTGACAACGGCTCAAATTCCCCGCTTACCAAAGAAGACCATTTGCAGCATCCCGCAGGCAGGGCGGGCGTGCCGTCTGACATCGCAGAACTTGCGTTCTTTCTTGCCGACAATTCAAAATCTGGATTTATAACGGGGCAAAATTTTTATTGCGACGGGGGAATGACGAAAAAAATGATTTACGTTTAATGCCATGGAAAAGCTTAAAATTGAAAATATGGATTTGGAAGCCGCAAAGATTGACATGTACGGGGCGGCCTTGATGATTATAAAAAACGCCAAGGGCTTTCTCGCCTGCGGCTACATTAAAATCGAAACCGCTGAGAAGCTCGGGCACGCGGGGGCGATTGTGACGGGAGTCAAAAATTTTGACGATATGCTTAATGCAAAAGTTTGCGCACTGACTTCAAAGGCGGCGGCTTGCGGAGTGAAAGAGGGAATGTCGGGCTTGGAGGCTCTAAGGCTTTTAAAATAAAAAGCCGTCGAGTTCCGCGAAATCGATGCAGACTTTCGCGCCGGTTTTGGCAAGCCTTTGCCTTGACTGGTGCCCCGTCGCCATAAGTACGCAGTTTGCGCCTGTTTTATGCGCGACTTCAAAATCGTGGTCGGTATCTCCAATCACAAGGATTTCTTCGGGGGGAAGGTTTAAGCTTTCTATGTGTTTTTTGCCAAGTTCAAGCTTTGTGTTTGCGTTGATGTCAGACAGCCCCGAAATTTTCGACATATACTTTTTAATTCCGAAAAATTCGACCGCCTCGTTTAAAAAATTTATCTCGTAGGCGGAAAGAATGCTTTGCGGAATTTTATGTGCGCTGATTTTTTGAATGACATTTAATGCGCCGTCATTTAGCTTGCAGTCGAAACGCTTGGCGTTGAAATTTTTAATGAAGATTTTGCCGATTTCGTCAAATTTTTCTTTTGAGACGTTCAATCCGAGCTTGCGATAGTAATTTATGACGGGGAATGAAAAGTTTTCGCGGTAGTCTTCTTTCCCGACTTCGGGCAGGTTGAAGCTTTTAAGTATGCCGTTTAGAACCTCGACACTGAGCCACGAGTCGTCCACTATCGTGCCGTTCCAGTCCCAAATTATATGTTTGTAATTCATAAATAGTTGTGTTTAAAAGCCGGAATTTTGCCAAAATTCAAAAACTCCGATTTTGCGTTGAAGTGCCGTAAAATTGAAAAAACGCCATAATGCGCCTGTTTTTTGCCTTGTCGAATAAAAAAATTTAAAAAAATTAAAAGTTTTGGTTGCATTTTTGCATACAGTTGGTAAGGTTTAACACTTTTCAAAAATTTAACTTGTCGAAGCTTCATTTTCGGCGGGGCTTTTTATTATACTAAAATAGAGAATATACAATGAAACAAATCAATCTTAACGTTGCAAACAGAGAAACGGTAGGCGGCAAAAGCGCAGCCCGTTATCGCAAAGAAGGCAAAATTCCCGCAGTCATTTACGGAGAAAGCGGCTGCAAAAATCTTCTTGTTGACGCAAAGGAGTTCTCGGTTGTAGCCAAGTCTGTCTTGGGCAAGGCCGCATTGCTTGAAATCCATTTTGAAGACGGCACTGAATCCCGTTATGCGATTTTGAAGGAAGTATTGCGCGATCCCTTGAAAGACAATGTCGAACACATCGACTTCAAGGAAGTTGTCCGCGGCAAGCCCATGGACGCTGTCATCCCCTTGCACTTTGAAGGCGAAGCCGAAGGCGTTAAGAACGAAAACGGCGTTTTGGAAATCAATTTGCACGAAGTTCCGGTTCGCTGCCGTCCGCGCGACCTTCCCGAATTTATTGTTGTTGACGTGTCGAATATGCACGTTGGCGAAAGCATCACGGTTTCCGGCTTGAAGCTTCCCGAAGGCGTTGAAATTCACGGCGCGCATGCCGACGCTCCCGTCGTTTCCTGCTCTTCTGTTGCGGTGCAGGAAGAAGAACCTGCGGCGGCTGAAGCTGAACCTGCCGAAGGCGCGGTTGCGGCTCCTGCTGCAAAGGAATAATGCCATTGCGGATAAGCTCGCAATTTTTTGCTCTTTAAAGTTTATCAACGGTCTTTTTCTTAGAAATGGCTTTCAGGCTTGCAGTGGGTCTTGGAAATTCGCCGTCCCGATATGAAGGCACGCGCCACAATGTCGGAATGGCGGCGTTGGGGCGCATCGCGGGCATGTATCAAGCCAAGTTTTCTTTGAACAAATATTGCGCGGCGTATTTAAGCAAGGCGAATGTTTGCGGAAAGGATGTCGTTTTTGCGGCGGCCCAGGGGTATATGAATGAAAGCGGCGTAAATATTGCAAACATATTGCGCTTCCTTAAAATCGATATTTCCGAGACAATCGTTTTTTACGACGACATTACAATTCAAAGAGGCTCTTTCAAAATTTCCGAAGGCGGCTCTTCGGGAGGGCATAACGGCGTCGAAAACATGATCGCCCGTTGCGGCAATTCTTTTGCCCGCGTGCGCATAGGTCTCGGTGGCAAAACCTTCAAGGAAATGGATTTGGCGGATTATGTATTGGGCGGTCTTTCGGACGATGAAAAAGCCTCGTTCGAAGCCTCTCTACCCAAACTGAAAGACGCTTTTGAGATGATATGCTCAAAAGGCTTGGTCGCGGCGCAGAACGCTTTTAACAGAAAATGACGGATGGTAAAAATATTGCAAAAAATGCTTGCCGATTTCGCGGCTCTCTTTTTATAGTAAAGTGAAATTTATTTAAAAACATCAATATGGATAATAAAAAATACAAGGCAACATTTGTACTCGATACAAGAGGCTATGACCAATCTGTCGATACATTGATTGAAAAGTTAACGGGCATCGTTACTGCGATTGGCGGTAAGGTTGAAAAAACCGAAAATCTCGGCGTAAAGGAATTCGTCCGCACTCCGGACCGCAAGTTCGTAAGCGGAGTTTATGTTTGCGTGGAATTTGAAGGCCCGTCCAACTCCGCGTCTCAAATTAAGGAAAAATTGAGCCGCGACAAGACTGTAAACCGTCTTATCGTTTTGGCTGAATAATTGATTTAGGCGAAAGGTTCCCGATATGGCGTCTTTTAACAAAGTCATTTTAATGGGCAATCTCACGAGGGATCCCGAGCTTCGGCAGACGCAAAGCGGTACTTCTGTTTGCCGTTTTTCCATTGCGGTGAACCGTTCGTATAATGGTCAAGACGGCAATTTGCGCGAGGAAACCTGCTTTATCGAAGTCGATTCTTTCGGAAGAACGGCGGAAAACATCGGCAAGTATTTTTCAAAAGGCAAGCCCATTCTTTTGGAAGGGCGTCTGCGTCAGGATACTTGGGACGACAAGGAAACGGGGAAATCCCGCAGCAAGCTTGTTGTCGTTCTCGACAGGTTTGAATTTGTTGGTGGAAGCTCTCGCGATTCGGGTTCGGATTTCGACCAGTCTTCAAGCGGCAACTCTTACAAGCGCACAAGCCCCGCTCCGCGCGGCAAGGCCCCTGAAAGGGTTGACGATTTGGAAGACGACGACGTACCGTTTTGATTTTTAGGTTAATTTTAAGATATAAGGAATAATTATGGCACATACAGATGTATTGTTGGTAAAGCCTGTGGAACGTCTCGGTGGCGAAGGCGAACAGGTTTCGGTTAAGGCAGGTTATGCAAGAAATTTCTTGTTCCCGCAGAAAATTGCTATCCCTGTAAATCGTGCGAATAAAAAGCAGATTGAAGCTTTAATCAAGGCTCGCGAAATCCGCGAGGCAAACGAACGCAGCGAAGCTGAAAAAATCGCGGCTCGTTTGGCGGAAATCTCTTTGGCAATCGCGGTTAAGACCGGCGAAGGCGGCAAAATGTTCGGTTCCGTCACGGCTCAGGACATTATAAACCGCCTCGAAGCGGAAGGCGTTTCCATTTCCAAGAAGCAAATTCATTTGCAGGCTGTCAAGGAATTGGGCAAGCACGTTGCTTCAATCAGGCTTCACAAGGATATTAAGGTTGACTTCAACTTTGAAGTTGTTTCCGAAAATCCGATTGAAGAATAATTTTGCTTTTGTAAAAATTAGAATTGTTTTTTTGTATATTTTGCGCGTCCCCGCATTTTTGAGGGGGCGCGTTTTTTATGGCTGAGCAAAGATGGCTTTTGTTGCGTTTGGGTGTGCATTTTTTATTTTGAGGTATTATTAATTTTTGTTTTCATTTTTTTTGCGCTTTGGGTGTTTGGAATATTGTTTGCAAAAAACTTTGCGTCTTATCTATTGCTTTTGCAACGCACTGTCTCTTAAATAAACGGCAATATGTGGATTTTGCTCATTTGTCTATTGCAGCTCTCTTGATTTTTAGGTTTTTGCAAGAATTTTATTCGGTTTTGCAAAATTTTTTTTGCTTGTTTATTTTATGGTTGAGCCTTCCCCAAAAGTGTTTATAACAAATCCTTTAATAAAAAAATAAGATGGAAGATTTTTCACCCAAAAAAGTAGGAACTTCGCGCAAAAGCGCGGCGCAAAATACGGAAAAGAAGCGCGCGGAAGTTCTCTTGGGCAGGGAGTTGCCAAACAATATCGACGCCGAGCAGGGCTTGTTGGCAAGCATGATAATTGACAAAAGCCGCGAAGTTTTGAATGTCTGCATAGAGTCGAAGCTGAATGAAAATTATTTTTATGCAGCCGCCCACCGTAAAATTTACAAGGCTCTCGTGGAGCTTCACAACGAAAGCAAACCGATTGACGAAATTGTTTTGACCGACAAGCTTGAATCAATGGGCGAGCTTGAAAACGTGGGCGGAATACAAAAAATAAACGAAATTGCGGGCAGAATTGAGACCTACGCGCATTTCAAGCAGTGGCTTAAAATAGTCCGCGAAAAATATTTTTTGCGCACATTGATTTTGACTTGCTACGAGACAATCGAAAACGCCAATTCAAACACCGATTCTCTCGACGTGTTTTTGGAAAAAGTCGAGGGCAAGATTTTAGGCATAAGCCAGGACAGAATTTCGGACTCGGCGCAGAAAGTCAGCGAAAAAATCGACTCCGCGATGTCGATGGTTAAAAAAATCATCGAAAGCCGCGGCGATATCATGGGAGTTCCTACGGGCTTTACGGAGCTTGACAAGCTGACAAGGGGCTTGCATGGCGGAGAGATGATAGTGGTTGCGGGGCGTCCCGGCACCGGCAAAACTTCCATCGCTCTAAACATCGCTGAAAATGCGGTGTTTAACAAGCGGGCTCCTGTTCCGACGCTTGTCTTTTCTCTTGAAATGTCAACCGAGCAGCTTTTGATGCGCATGCTTTGCTCTCGCGGAAACATAAACCAGTTCCTTTTGCGAAACGGCAGGGTTCAAAACATACAGGTAAACGACATTGTTTCGGCGGGCAAGGAGTTGCGCGACGCCCCCCTTTGGATAGACGATTCCGCCGACATCAACATTCTTGAAATTCGCGCAAAGGCTCGAAGGCTGAAGCAGCAGCACAACATCGGCTTAATCGTGCTTGACTATTTGCAGCTTCTAAAGCCGATTGACAGCCGCATTCCGCGCGAACAGCAGATTGCCGAAATGTCAAGAGGCATGAAGGCCATGGCAAAGGAGCTTGACGTTCCCGTAATCGTGCTTGCCCAGCTAAACCGTTCAACTGAAAAGGAAAACCGCGATCCGCGCGCGAGCGACTTGCGCGAATCGGGCGCGATAGAGCAGGACGCGGATGTCATTTTGCTTTTGAACTGGCTTACTTCCAAAGAGGCTTCAAAGCAGGATGTTGACGGCACTGTTGCTTCAAACAACAGCAACAAGCTTGTAAAGCTCATTATTGCAAAACAGCGCAGCGGTCCGACGGGAGAGATTACTCTGCTATTCAACCGCGATATAACAAAATATCAAAATTATCAAAAACACGATGATGTTTATTAGAAAGTATTTTATTTTGGCGGCGGCATTTGTGCCGTTTTTCACTGCTGAACTTTTCGCCCAGTACGGGCAGAATATGACGGTGGGGAACATTGCCGTTGAAATTTCAGGCCCCCAGTATGTTTCAAAGGACGCCGTTTTGTCGCACATAAAACTGCGTTCGGGGCAGCCGTTCGACCAGCATTCTTTGGATCTTTCGATAAAATCCCTCTACGATACGGATTTGTACGATGCGGTCGAGGTCAAGCGCAATTTAAATTCATTCGGCAATCTCGATTTGGTTTTGAATGTAAGGCCCAAATACCGCATCTCCCAAATTGTTTTGCGCGGCAACAAAAGCTACTCAAATTCGCGCATAATCGAGCAGATAACAAGCGAGGCGGGCGGCGTCTTGGACGACAGGCGCATTTCGAGGGATTCCGACAAGATTGTCGAATTTTACCGCAAAAAGGGTTATGCGTTCGCCAAGGCAAATGCCGAAATCCGCCGAAACGACGAAGCGGGGATTGGCGTTGTCGTGTTTAACATCGACGAGGGCGAAGACATAAAAATACAGAATATCCGCTTTGAAGGCAACGCGCACATAAGCGGCGGCGAGCTTGAAGACCAAATGAAAACTTCGACTTGGATTTGGCTCATATCTTATCTTACGGACGCGGGCAGGTTCAACAACGACGATTTTCAAAACGACATAAATTTGTTAAAACAGCACTACCGCAACAACGGCTTTTTGGACGTAAAAATCGACGATTCCAAAGTGCGCTTTGAATTTCCCGACGCCTCCAACCCCGGCGATATGGACATCGTTATAGCCGTCGACGAGGGCAAGCAGTACAAGGCGGGCAAAATAACATTCAAAAACAACAAGCTATTCGATTCAAAAACGCTTAACGAGGGCTTGGACATTCAGCCGGGCGACGTCTTCTCTCCCGCTCTGGTTGACAGCTCCGTGGATTGGGTTAAAAACTTTTACGGGCAGTTCGGCTATCTCGACACCAATGTCAGGGCATTGCGCCGCCCGAATTTGGAAAAGGGGGAAATCGACCTCATAATTGAAATTTACGAGGGCGAAAAATTCTATTTGGAGTCTATAAACATTCAGGGCAACACCAAAACCAAAAGCGAAGTCATTTTGCGCGAGCTTGCTCTTGCTCCGGGCGACGTGTTTTATTTGGACTTGATGAAGGACTCCGAAATGCGCCTGCAAAGCACGAGGTTTTTCGACGAAGTGAGCCTCGAACCCGAAGCCACGAATATTCCGGGGCGCAGGGATTTGCGCGTAATCGTTAAAGAGGGGCACACGGGCAACGTGGTCTTTGGCGCGGGGTTCAGCACGGTTGAAAGCTTTGTCGTGACTGCCGAGCTTTCGCAGAGCAACTTCGACATTTTAAACTACAAAAACATGTTTCAGGGCGCGGGTCAGAAATTCAGGCTCAGGGCGTCTTTGGGCTTTGACGCAAATCAGGTTTCGCTCAGCTTTGAAAATCCGTATGTTTTCAACCGCAACTTGGCTTACGGCTTTGAGCTTTACCGCACCGACACGGGATATTATTCCGACGACTATTCAGAGCTTCGCACGGGCATGACGCACTACATAAGAAAGTATTTGTTCGAGCTTGTCGAAGCGCGCCTTGGCTACACCATTGAAAACGTGAAAATTTACGATCTTTCAAGAGACGCCCCGCAGGTAATCAAGAAAGAGGAGGGCAACCGCTCCATTTCTCAAATATCATTGAGCTTTTTGCGCGAGGCTCGCGACAACCTCATGATGCCGACTTCGGGCACGCGTTTTGAGTTCTTGCAGCAGGTCGCAGGCGGACCGTTGCAGGGCGACACAAATCTATACCGCGTAGAGGCGAGAGCCGGCTGGTGGGTTCCGATGTCTAAATATTTCGGAAATCTGCCGATTTTCAAATACGGCAATCAAGTGTTTTCAATCGTAGGGCGCACAGGGTCTGTGACCGGCTACGACGGCAAGGAAGTTCCTTTCTTTGAAAGATACTTCCTAGGCGGCGCGTACAACATGCGCGGCTTCAAGTACCGCAGGGTGGGTCCCATCGAACAGCCTTCCGACGAGCCGGAGGGCGGCAACACTTTTGCGTATTTTTCTTTGGAATATTCATACCAGATTATAGAGCCGTTAAGAATTGCAGTCTTTTACGACTGGGGTTTCGTTAATTCAAGCTCTTGGGACTGGAATGCAAGCGACTACAACGATGACTTCGGCATAGGTTTCAGAATCATGATTATGGGCGCACCCATGAGAATAGATTTGGGTATGCCGCTCACCACGGGAAAATATAACGATGAAGGCTTGCAATTTAATTTCTCGTTTGGTACAGTATTCTAATTCTTATAATAATAGATAATTTCTTAAAAAAGGTAAAAATATGAAAAAACTAATAGCAATCGCAATGCTGGCAGCTTCTGCCGCGCTTTATGCAAACACCACAATCTTTGTTGTGGATATCGCACAAGTTCACAAGAACTATTACAAGACAAAGACTGTAATGGAACAGTTCCAGTCCGCAATCACTTCCGCAAACGCGGAATTGAAAGCCATGGACGACAAGGTGAAGGCATTGGTTGAAGAAGCCAAAAAAAGCGAAGAAAAATTAAAGAATCCCGCTTTGGCCGAAGCCGCAAAACAGGAAATCGTAAATAAGGAAATCGCCCCCAAGGCGCAGGAAATCCAGCAAATTCAGGCGTCAATGGCGGGAATCAAGCGTCAGGCGCAGGAAAAGTTGGCAAACCAGCAAAAGGAAGTCATCGCCGAACACCGCAAGGAAATCGTCAAAGTAATCGAAAAAATCGCGGCTGACAAGAAGGCGGACTTCGTTTTGGAAAAGAGCGCGGCGTATTTCTCAAAGCCGACTGCCGACATAACCGAAGACGTAATCGCGACTTTGAATGCTGGCGCGTCAAAATAAGCCCAGTGGCGTAAAAATTTTTAAGGCGCATCTTTTTTAAGGTGCGCCTTTTTTTTGGTGGAATGCGAAACTTTATACGGCAGAGTTTTATACGGTAGAACGCCTTGTGAAAATGGAATCTACCGTTAGTTTAAGCTCCGGATTCCAATTTTGAAGCTGCTCTGCGACAAGTTTTCCCATGTTGTAAAAATCTATTGAAATTGTCGCCACTCCGTCCGCCACGACTTTTTTCATCGGGGTGTCGTCATAGGTAATTACGCCGAAATCGTCCTTTACTTTCAGGTTTAATTCTTTTGCGAAAAGCAGAAGGTCAACCAAATGAATGTCCGACATTATCATCCAGAAAGTTTCCCTTTCGAGCTTTGACTTGTCGAAAGACTGCAGAATTTCGCAATGGAAATTATTTTCATTGCAGAAATCTTTAAAGGCGTCAACACGCTCAACGGGGTGGTGGTGTGCGGGGTCGAAAACCATGTAGAACTTCTTGTACTTTTTAAGGTGCGGAAGAGCTTCCGAGAGGGCGCGCTTGAAGTTTATGTCGCTATTTTGGTAAATTTGGGCGCAGTCGCAGTCTTTGATGTTTGCGGGGACGTCCAAAAGCATCAGCTTGTTTTGCGGAATTTTTAAGACCGATTTGAAGGTGGTCTTGTCGCGCATCGCGAAAATGACGTAGTATTCAAACCTGCCGATAGCGTTTTCAATGCAGTTTATGAAGGCTTCGGCGTTGTAGCGGTGGGCGTTGTAGGTTATTTGGACTTTCCCGCCGATATTTTCGTTTATTCCGCGCACGAGCTGCTCCTTGTAGGCGTTGCTCATCACGTCAAGCAGGACGAACACGTTTGCGACTTTCCTGTATTTTGATTTTATCACTATAAAGCCCTTGCCATGCCTTGATTCGACCAAGCCTTTGCTCTTTAAGAGGTTGTAGCTTTTAACTACGGTTTCTCGGGCTATTTTGCAGCTGTTTGCAAGTTCGTTTATTGACGGAAGCTTTGAGCCTTTTTTCAGCTTTCCGTCGTTTATCATGTCGATTATGAAATTTTCAATGAATTTGGATTTTGGAACGTGCGAAACTTTTAATTCAGAAGCAAGCTTTTTTAACATATCAGTCAAACTTTTGTTTTTTGTGTAAAAACAACTGTTATGGTCGTACTGTTCCAAATTGCAAGCAAAAACGCATAACAGTTTAATATGGCTTTCATTTTTCCAAAAAACATCGGGAAATGAAGATTGAAATTGTGTTTTTTATTTTTATCGCGTTTAATTTCGACAAATAAAAATAGAGATGGATTTTTCGCTAAAAGATATTGCCGAGCTTGCGGCAAAGCCCGAAAACATTGTAATTGCAATAGAAGTTTTGGGCTTGGTGGCATTTGCCGCTTCGGGCGCCATCGCCGCATTGAAAAAGGATTTGGACCCTATCGGGTGCTTTATCGTCGGAGCGGTTGCGGGAATAGGCGGGGGAACTGTGCGCGACCTTATTTTGGGCAGAAACGTCTTTTGGCTTCACGACAAATATTTGTATTCGCTAAACATCTGCTTTTTGACATCTCTTGTTTTTTACATATTCGGCAAGCGGCTTGCGCGCCGTGAAAACATCGTAAACTGGTTCGACGCCGTCGGGCTTTCGCTTTTCGCGGTGCAGGGGTACATGATTGGAATTGAAACTTCGGGCAGTGTTGAAATCGCCGTTTTGATGGGAGTTTTGACCGGTTGCGGCGGGGGATTTTTGCGCGACATATGCCTTACGCGCCAGCCGTTTATTTTCAGGGGCGAATTTTACGCGTCGGCCGCACTTGCGGGGCTTTTTGTTTTGTGGCTTACTTCAATGCCCATTCTTTCGGGGATAGTTGTTTTTGCAATCAGGGCGTGTACCATAAAGTGGCATTGGCGTTTTAAATAAAACTTGTAAAAATTTGAGGCTTAAATTTATTTGTAATCATGAAAAAGACAAAAGACTGTAAACAGGCAAGCTGGGGCGGCAGATTTTCAGAGGCTCCGAGCGAACTTATGCTTAGGTTCGGCGAATCGGTGTCGTTTGACAGAAAGCTTGCGTATTTCGACATTCAGGGCTCTTGCGCCCAGGCTGAAATGCTCGCAAGCTGCGGCATCATAACAGAAGAAGAATGCAGCGAGATTTTAAACGGATTAAACAAAATTTCAGACCTGATAAGCGAGGGCAAATTCAAATGGGACACCGCTCTTGAAGACGTGCACATGAATATCGAGCAGGCTCTCACAAAAATTGCCCCCGCCGCCGCAAAGCTCCATACAGGGCGAAGCCGCAACGACCAGGTTGCAACCGACATGCGTCTCTTTTTCAAAAGCGCGTGCTTGAAGGTGCAGGACAAAATCGAGGTTCTTTTGAATGTTTTTGTAAATCTTGCAAAGGGCAACGCGGACGTTTTCATTCCCGGATATACGCACTTGCAGAGGGCCCAGCCCGTCAGTGCCGCGCACCACATATTGGCGTGGACTGAAATGCTTTACAGGGACTTTAAACGCTTTCAAAACGTATATGAATCGGCGAACGTATCCCCGTTGGGTTCGGGCGCGATTGCGGGAACAACTCTTCCCATAAACCGTGAGATTTCCGCCGAAATCATGGGCTTTACAGATTCAAGGGGAAGGGCGGTTCTCACCCAAAACAGCATGGATGCCGTTTCGGACAGGGACGTGTTTTTGGAATTTGCATCGGCTTGTTCGATTATGGCGGCGCATTTTTCGCGCATTGCCGAAGACGTCATAATTTGGAATACTTCCGAATTTTCCTTCGTAAAGCTTCCAGACGCTTTCACAACGGGTTCTTCCTTGATGCCGCAAAAGAAAAATCCGGACTCTTTCGAGCTTTTGCGCGGAAAGAGCGCGAGGATTATCGGCAACATGAATACGCTTTTTACGCTCGTGAAAGGTTTGCCTTTGACGTACAACCGCGATTTGCAGGAAGACAAGCCTGCGATATTCGATTCTTACGAGCAGGTTATGATTTGCCTTGACGTTCTTGCGGGCGCGGTTTCGGAAATCGAATTTAACGCGAAGAAGTGCGCCGAGGCGGTTTCCGACCCGCTTTTGCTTGCGACGGATTTGGCGGACTATCTTGTAATGCGCGGTGTTCCATTTAGAAAGGCGCACCACTATGTCGGGGCGTTGGTCGCCCTTTCTGAAAAAACAAAAACTCCCATAAACGAGCTTGGCGACAAGGAAGCGAGGGAAGTCTGCGAATTTTTGGGCGACGACTGGAAAAGCGTTTTCGACTTGAAGCGGGCGATAGCGATGCGCGAAAAAGTCGGCATGCCGGGGAAGAAACAGACGGCAAGGCGCATTGCCCATTGGCTTAAAATTCTTTCAAAGTAGTTTTATGCAAATAAAAAAACGGGGCGTTTGCCCCGTTTTTTTGCGCCTTGCAAAATCAATTTTTGGACGCTCTTTTAAGCAAAACCAATCCGAGCGCAAGGAAGAGAAGGTTGGGTATCCAAATTAAAATATCGGGGCGCAGATTCGGGAATTTTTCAAGCCACGAAATCAAGACCATGAGCAGATAGTATCCGAGCGCGAGCGCGAGCGCCATTGCGAGGTTTGCGAAAGTTTCGGTGCGCTGAGCCTTTATGCCGAGAGGGACGGCAAGAATCACCATCGCAAAAATAGAAAATGCCATCGCAAAGTTCTTTTGGATTTGAATTTGCACCTTCATTCGGTTTCGGTACATGTTTTCAGGCGTTTCGGGCAGTTTTTTGGGGTTGTAGGTAAAGCGGGCTTTCATCAGCTCGTTGAATGTCATATATGAAAGCTTTTTACGCTGTTTGTTTGTTCCCAAAATTTCGGCGAGGTTTAAGCTTACCGAAGCCTTTTCAAACTTTGCGGTATATACGGGCTTTGAAAAATTTTCAGAGTCGGATTTTCTGCGTATGTCGGACGAGGCGTTGTTTAAGGTGAGAACTATGGCGTCAGTATTTTCGTCGTAAGTTAAGTTTGCCGTTTTCGCGATAGTTGAAGTTTTGACTTCTCCTGATTTGTCAAGCTCCCAAATGCGGAAGTTTTTGAGAGTGTTGCCTTCCGCGGAATCTGAATAAATAACAAATCCCGGAAATTCGCGGACAAAAGTCCCTGGTTTTATGAATTGCAGGGGATTTTCGGCAATCGCGTTTTTTAGTATTGATTTGTAGGCGAAGCGCGCCATGGGGGCGTAGTAAAAATTTATGCCCACCGAAAACAGCGATGCTAATATCGCCAAAAAGAACACGGGGGCTGAAATATCCCAAATTGAACGCCCCGAAGCCTTTATCGCCACGATTTCGCTTTGCGCCGACATTCTGCCGAAGACGAGGAGTATGGCGGTCAATACGCCCATCGGCATTGCGTAGGGGATTATTGCGGGGATTATCAGGGCGATTGTGTACGCGAAAATGCCAAAATCTATTTTGCCCGACGCCAGCTCGCCCATTACGTCCTTTATGACGTTGCCGATTACCAGCACGAAAACAAACAGCCCGACCGTCATCGCCGATACGCCGAGCAGCTGTTTAAATATGTATTTGTGGAGCGTTCCCATTTGTCTTAAAAAATTAGCCAAAACAAATTTGAGAAAAAAGCAATATTTTAATGTATATTCTTTTCGTTTGCAGACGATATGATTTATCTAAGACGTATATTATGGTTGACAATTTTGCCTAATTCAATCGAGATAAAAGAACTATTTTTATAAAATTAAAAATGGCTTTATTTAATCCATATAAAATAGAAGCTTTTTTATGATTAAGAACACACTTAGTATTGCATTGGCCTTTGTAGTGTTAACCGCGCTTTCAGGATGCGCAAAAAAAGCGCAGCAGGCGCGCCAAATTCCCCCCGCTGCAGTTGTTTTGGGAGATGTCGTCCAACAAGATGTCTTTTCCTTCATAGACACTTTGGGCACGGTAAATTCTTTTAAGAGCGTCAAGGTTGTGCCGCAGGTCACGGGGCAGATTGTAAAAATCAATTTCAAGCAGGGCGACTATGTAAAAGAGGGCGATATCCTCGCAGAAATAGACAAGAGCAGGTACCGCGCAAATGTTCTCGCGGCGGAAGCGCAGGTTGAGATGGCGAAGTCTCAGTTTAAAATCGACACTCTCGACATGCAGCGCAACAAAAAGCTTGCCGAGCAGGATTTCGTTTCAAAGCAGACATATGACGCGCTGGTTTCAAAGGTGCAGTCGGACGAAGCGGCGTTAAAGAGCGCGGAAGCCGATTTGGAGCTTGCAAAAATCAATTTGAACTGGTGCGACGTCCGCGCCCCGATTTCAGGCAAGGCGGGCTTTTTCAACATAGACTTGGGCAACATTGTAAACGCCAACAATGCCTCTTCAATGATTACCACCATTGAAGAAACCCGCAAGCTTTACGTTGACTTCTTTATTCCCGCCGCAAGGCATTTCGAAGTTCAGTCGGCAATGAAAAACAGCCCCGACGGCTTGGAGCTTGACGTTTCCTATGTCGCCGACAAGGTTTCGCAAAAGCGCAGTGCAAAGGCGAGGGTTGAGGCGGTCGAAAACCGTTCGCGCTATTCGTCGTCAACTTTGGTTTTGAGGGCGGTTTTAGACAACAAAGATTTGGTTTTCTGGCCCGACCAGCCCGTGAAAGTTATTTTAAATCTGAAAAAAATCGAAAATGCCGTTTTGGTTCCGAATGCCGCAATACAGGTGGACAACGTCGGGCATTTCGTTTATGTCGCGAAAAAGGCGGAAGGTGCGCTTTACAAGATTTCAAAAGTTCAGGTAAAAGTAGGGCAGCTTTATCCCGACGGAAACTATTTGGTTGAAGGGCTTCAGAAGGGCGATAAAGTCGTGATGTACGGACAGCTCAGGGTTGCCGACGGGGCTCTTGCATATGCTTCAACTCCGCAGGGCATTCCCATTGCCGAAGACGGAAAGCCGATTGCAGACCCTGTGAAAATCAAGGAATTTTTGGGGCAAGTGACCGTTCAAAAGGCAGAAATCGCTTCTAAATCCCAAAAATCCGCTCCGTCGGAAAAATAAGAGAGGGAGTTTTTCATGAGCAGTTTAAACGACAAAAAGTCGGTGTCGGACATATTCATAAAGCGTCCGGTAATGACGATGTTGCTTGCGCTTTCGGCCCTGCTTTTCGGGATATACTCCTACAAGGCGATGCCCGTAAACGATTTGCCCGGCGTCGATTATCCCGTAATTCAGGTTACCGCGTCTTATCCGGGCGCAAATCCGACAATCATGGCGACAAACATCGCCTCCCCCTTGGAACAGCAGTTTATGCAAATTCCGGGGATTGAGATGATTACTTCAAACAATTCTTTCGGCGCGACAAAAATCGTCTTGCAGTTTAATTTGTCAAAGAGTATCGACGCCGCGGCAACCGACGTGCAGTCGGCAATCCAAAGGGCGACCGGCAATTTGCCGTCAGACCTCCCGTCCCAGCCGTCGTTTTCAAAGGACAACCCCAACGACATGCCGATATTGCTTCTTTCTGTTTTGAGCGACTCAATGACTGAAGGGCAGCTTTACGAATACGCTTTTGCTGAAATCGCGCAGAAGATTTCCATGATAGACGGCGTTTCAAAGGTCGATGTTTATGCGGCTCCGCGCGCTGTGCGTGTTGAAGCCGACATGCAAAAGCTTTTCAACATGGGCATAACCATGTCGGAGCTTCGCGCGGCTTTGTCCCGTACGACGAACATGTACGGCGCGGGCAACCTTGAAGGCCCGAACAACCAGTTCATAATTTTGCCCGACACGCAGTTAAACTACGCCGCAGACTATGAAAAAATCATAGTTTCTTACAAGGACGGAATCCCAGTGTTTTTGCGCGATGTGGCAGATGTTATAGACGGCTTGCAGTTCGACACATTGAACAAGTCTTTCTTTTCGCGCAACAGCCTTGGCATAGACCAGAATGTAGCAAGCTCCGTTATTTTGGGCATTCGCAAAACTTCCACCGGCAACGCAATTTCAACCGTGGCGGCGGTAAGGGAAAAAATTAAGGAAATTGAAGCGCAAATTCCGTCTTCCATGAAAATTTCCCAGACTTACGACCGCTCACAACTTATTCTCGACAACATTGAGGACGTTGAAGAGACAATTATTATAGCGTTTATACTGGTTGTCGTAATCATATTTTTGTTCTTGGGAAGAATAAGAGACACTCTCGTGCCCGCCATCGCGCTTCCGTTTTCTTTGGTTTTGACTTTTATTTTGATGAACGCATTTGGCTTTTCGCTCAACAATTTGTCCCTTATGGGGCTTACGATGGCGATAGGCTTTTTGGTTGACGACGCAATCGTGTTTTTGGAAAACACTGTGCGCAGAATGGAGGACTTTTCCGAAACTCCGACGCAGGCTACTTTCGCTTCCGCAAGGGAAATCAGCTTTACGATTTTGAGCATGACGCTTTCCCTTGCGGCGGTTTTCATTCCGCTTGTCTTTATGTCGGGCATTGTGGGAAGGGTTTTTAAGGAGTTTTCAATCACAATTGTTGCCGCCACCATAATGTCGGGCGTGGTGAGCCTTACGCTTACTCCGATGATGTGTTCGAGAATGTTGCAGCCGCGCAGCAAGGATCCGAATTCAAAAACCAAAATCGAAAAAATGGCGCACCGCTTGGAAAGCGCATTTCTTAAAATTTACTCTCCGACATTGCGCTGGATGCTTAGGCAGAATGTTTTGACGCTTCTTGTGATTGTTCTTTGCTTCTGGGGCACCGTGCATTTTGCGTCCGTATTGCCCAAGACCTTTTTCCCCGAAGGCGACAGCGGATTTGCGACCGGCGTTTTTGTAGCGTCAACCAAGAGTTCTCCCAACGAAATCAGCAGGCTTCAAGACAATGTTTTTGAGGTGTTGAAGTCGGAGCCTGCGGTAAACGATGCCATTGCGGTTTCGGGCGTTTCGGGGTTTATGAACAGCAACATGGGCATAGTTTTCACTGTCTTGAAGGACAAAAAAGACCGCAAGCCCATAAACGAAGTCGTAAGCGGAATAAACGCAAGGGCGTCTTTGATACCCGGCGTTGTAATGCTTTTGCACGCTGAGCCGACTTTGAAAATTTCGACTGGCGCGGTCTCGACCCAGCAGGGCAAGTACCAGTTCGCTATAACTTCAATGGATTCAAACGAGCTTTACGCCGCCGCGGGCAAGCTGATGGCGAGGATGTATCAAAAGTACGGAACGTATTTTTCATCAATATCTTCCGACATGTACTTGGATAATCCGCAGCTTAATTTGCATCTCGACAGGGAGCATGCGTCAATGCTCGGAGTAAGCGCGGACAATTTTTCGTCCGCTTTCAGGGATTCTTACGCGAAGTTTTACTTCTATTTAATAAAATCCACGTTTAACCAGTATTGGACTATATTGGAAGCCAATGCCGACGAAAGGTCGTTTATCGCAAATGCCGAATCTTTGTTCTTCGCTCCCGACACTTACGTCACTTCGGGAATGCCGATAACTCCGATTGGCTCCGATGAAATCGCGTCTTCTGCGTACAATATCTCAAACTTGGTGCCGTTTAGCTCCATTGCAACGACCAGCACGACTCTCGCGCCCGTGTCGGTAAACCATATCGACAACTTCCCGTCTGTAACCATTTCATTCGACTTGGCGGAAGGCGTTGCCATTGGAGATGTCATGAATTGGCTAAATCCCATCGCGGACGAAGTCTTGCCCGAAGGTGTTGACGGCAAGTTTGTCGGCGAAGCCGTAACTTTCTCCGAGACAATCAAAAGCCTTGTGATATTGGCGATAGTCGCGATTTTCGTCATGTATGTCATTTTGGGCATATTGTACGAAAGCTATTTGCACCCGATTACCGTTTTGATTGCCTTGCCGATTGCGGTTGTGGGCGGCTTTGCGTGCCTCTACTTCTTCGGCTACCAGCTATCGGTATATTCGATTATCGGCATATTCATGCTTATGGGCATCGTTAAGAAAAACGGTATTTTGGTTGTTGACTTCGCGATAGCGGGAGAAGAGAGGGGTATGAGCCCCGAAGACGCCGTGCACACCGCGTGCATGGAGCGTTTCCGCCCGATTATAATGACGACTTTTGCGGCTCTCATGGGCATGCTTCCGATTGCTCTCGGCTGGGGCAAGGCAGACGCGGAAAGCAGAATACCGCTTGGCGTCGTTGTTGTAGGCGGTTTGATTTTCTCGCAAATCATAACTCTTTACATAACCCCTGTCGTGTACTTGTGGATTGACAAGCTTCAGCGCAATGTTTTCGACAAAATCCCCTTCTTTGCGAGAGGCAATCTGAATGATTAAGGAATTTATATGAAAGACTTTTTTCTTAAAATATCTCTTGCGCTTTCAACTGCGGCTCTTGCAGCCTGCTCGGTTGACACTCAGGTGGCGAAAAATCCTACCAAGTTTTGGAAAGCTCCCTCCGACGCAATGCCCGAAACCTATTACCGCCCGTCCCAAATTCAAACCGACGGAATTGTGGAAAATCAGGAAGAGGCCTTGTGTGCGGCTGAAAAGCTGATTGCGGGCAAGGTGCTGAGCCTTGAAGACTTGATTGACATCGCGCTTGAAAACAACACTGCAACCCGCGGATATTGGTTTTCCGCGAAAGTTTACGCCGCGCAGAAGGGAAAAGTTGACGCGCAGTATTATCCGTCCGTCAGCGTCGGGGCAAATGTTTACAGGCAGAAGACGCGCCAGATTTCGGTCGTAAATTACGCAGTCGGCACGTTTTGGGATACGGGCTACGGCGCATCTTTGGACATAAATTGGCTTTTGTTTGACTTCGGAAAACGCGAAAGCCAGTCTTCCGCGGCGCGCGACGCCTTGAGGGCGGCAAATTTCAGCTACAACCAAAGCTTGCAGGATATGGTTTTGAACGTTTACGTCGCTTATTTTAATTTCTATAATGCGATGGCGTCCGTAAGAACCGCAAAAGCCAATCTTGACGACGCGAAAAGCGCGTACGAGGCCGCCGACGCCAGGTTTAAAAATTCCGTAGGCAACAAGCAGGACGCGCTCAGGGCTTTGGCAAATTCAAAAAATGCCGAATATTCGCTGGAATCGGCAAGGGCGTCTGTCGAAGAGGCAAGGGCGAATCTCGCGCGCGTTTTGGGCATTGAAATCACGCATGATTTAAAAATTTCAAACAAAATATCAATTCCCGAAAGTTCAGAGGCGCAAAAGCGGGTTGAAGACCTGATGGCGTCTGCCTTGAAATCCCGCCAAGACGTTTTGGCTTCATACGCAAATTACGCCGCCGCCCAAAAAACAACGCAGGCAGACAAGCTTGACTATCTTCCCAAAATCGGCGCAAAAGGCTCTTTCGAGTGGGGCGATTTTGCAAACGACCGCTACTACCATACGCCAAGCAACAATTATTCCGTTGCCGCAGTGCTCACTTGGGATTTGTTTGACGGCTTTACGCGCAAATACGAACTTATAAGCGCACAGGCAAAGGAACGCGCGGCGGCACAGGAATTGAAGCAGGCTCAAATAGAAGTCGTCGCAAATGTGTGGTCGAGCTATTACGCTTATAAGAGCGCGCTAAAACAGCTTGAAAGCACGAAAGCGGCGGTCAAGGCGAGCCTCGAAGCATACGAGGCGACAAAAGCCGCCTACGATAACGGCGTAAGCACCCTTACCGACCTTTTGAACTCTCAGTCGCTTTTGTCGCAGGCGCGCCAGCAGAAGGTGAACGCCGAATCTTATGTGGCTACAAGCGTGGCGCATCTTGCGCATTCGGTTGGCGGGCTCACCGCAAATATCGGCGCTGATTGAATTTTCGCTTGAACTGAAATCAAAAAGGCTTCAAACTTAAATTTATTATGATGAAACGCATTCTGATTACGGTTGTCGCGCTCGGGCTTTCCTTGGGCGCAGGGGCTAAGGATTTGTTCAAAAAAGATTTAAGCAATGCCCATTGCAAGGAGCCTGTTTGGTCTTTTAACGAAAAAGGCGAACTTTCGTCAACGAAAGACCAAATTTTGTGGACGAACGACGAGTATGAAAACTTCGAGCTTACACTCGACTTTAAAGTAACAAAGGCGGGCAACGGCGGAATTATCATATACTCGAAAAATAACGACAACTGGATTCCCGAATCAATCGAAATCCAAATTGCCGACTACGACTATTGGCTTGGAAAATTCGGGCCGAAGGGAACTTGCGGCGCGGTATTTGGCTTTCAGGGGGTCGATAAAAACTACACAAAGCCGCTCAACGAATGGAATACGCTAAAACTTGTCTGCAAGGGGCAGTCCGTAAAAGTTTATATAAACGGCGAACTTGCAAACGATTTCGACATGTCGAAATTTACCGACAAGGATAAAAATCCCGACGGTTCGCAGCCGTTTGCGTGGCTTAGGGCAAAGGCGAGGGCGGAAGTCCCGACGGTCGGCAACATAGGCTTTCAGGGCTTGCACGGGACGGGCAATACGTTCTACCGCAACATAAAAATAAAACCAATAAAGTAAAATCTTTCAGGCGGCGTAAAAATTGCGCCGCTTTTTTATTGCCTAAAAGCTTTCTTTTAATTGAATTTGAAACAATGAGAATTTATCCTGCAATAGACATTAAAGACGGCAAATGCGTGCGCCTTAGACAGGGCGAGGCTAACGATAAAACCGTCTATTTTGAAAATCCGTTCGACGCCGCGCTGTCGTTTGCCGACGCGGGAGCTGACAGAATTCACGTTGTGGACTTGGACGGCGCGTTCGCGGGGGGGCTTGCAAATCTGAAAGCTGTCGAAAAAATCGCGGGTTTGGGAATTTTTGTCGAAATGGGCGGCGGAATGCGGGAAGTAGGTGCAGTTCAAAACGCAGTCGATTGCGGAGTCCAAAGGGCGATTATCGGCACGAAAGCATGTACAAATCCCGAATTTATAGAGGAGCTTCTTTCGATTTTCGGCGAAAAAATCGCAGTCGGAATAGACGCAAAAGACGGCAATGTGGCAATCAAAGGCTGGGTTGAAGTCTCGCAAAAAAAAGCGTCGGAACTGGCGGTTGAAATGGCTAAAATGGGCGTCAAAAATTTGATATACACCGATATTTCAACCGACGGAATGCTTACGGGGGCAAATATTCCCGCCCAAAAAGCGATGAAAGAGCTGATTGCTCCCTACGGAATGGGCTTGATTGCCTCAGGCGGAGTCGCAAGCAGGGAAGACATAATAAAACTCGACGCAATAGGCGGTTTGGAAGGCGCAATCGTAGGCAAGGCAATCTACGAAAAGCGCGTCGATTTAAAAGAAATCATAGGACTTGTAAAACACTAAAATTTTTTCCTTTGCAAATTTCTCCAAAAAAGACGGTAAAAGCCGTCTTTTTTTTGTGCTTGTTTGAAGGTCTTTTAATCGTTAAAGAGCCGCCATATTTTTATGATGTCGAATAATGTTGTATAATCTGTAAAATGCGTTTGAGATTAAACGAAGAATAATTCTGCTTTACGGATGTAAAAAATTCAAATAAACCAATCGTCCAATACAAATCATCTAAAAAAAAGAGGAGGGCAATGCCTCCTCTTGGAAAGTTTTTGTTTTGGTTTTTATTTTTTAAGCCCGATGTTGGTTAAAATAAAATCTTTTTCGGTTTTTGACCACTCGTCGTTCCAGCCGTGTCCGACGCCCTGCATATAGAGTTTTTGCTTCTTGCCTGCGTAGTTGTTGAACATTGAAGTTACGGCAGTGGGCGAGCAGGTGTTGTCGATGAGGCCGATTCCAACATACATTTTTGCCTTTATTTTTGATGCCATGAGCGCAGGGTCGAAATATCTGCCGTTTTCGAGCTGGGTTGTCATTGTTTCGTTGTGAACCCAGTCGGGCCAGCCTGAGCGGCGTTTGATGCTTTCGCCGCCGTTATCGCACATCGCGGGGCAGAGCGGCGTTATGACGTTTACTTTCGGGCATAGGTATGCCGCAACTATCGTTTGTGCGCCGCCTTGGCTGAATCCGCGGACAGCAATGTTGCGCTTATCCCATTCGGGGCGTGACATCGCAAGGCGCAGGGTTTGGTAAACGCGCTTGAACATTCCCGTAAAATAGACGTCCTGCGGAGTTTCGGTTATGCCTCGGTTGCGGTATGGAATTTTACCGCCGTCAAGATGGACTTTATTATCGATATACTCTTTGCGCGCCTCGTCCTTTAAGTCTGGCGAAATTGCGTGCGGATTCATTGAAATGCCGATTGCGCCTTCTTTGGCGAAATTTACAGCGTCTCGCAAATCGGCGGAGTAAGAGCCCGCTCCGTAAAAAGTAGCAACGATTGGCATCTTTTCTTCTTTGCCGATGGGAATTGCGATGTATCCGTCTGCAACCACGCCGCCGATTGAGCCGTATTCAGCGTTATCGACTTTGACTTCAAAGCGGTAAAGCTCCGCGCCGTACGGGCTTTTGTCTGCATTGAAATCGCGGACTTTGGTAAGCTTTGCTTTCTTTGGCGACTGCTTTTCGACTTCTTTTTTGTACGCATTCCAAAATTTGTCGAGATCTTTCGGGGCGGCGGTCGCGGGCTTTAGCTTTTCTGGAGCGACAACCACGCCGCATGCTTTTTCTTCGCGCTTTTTTTCGCCTTCTTTGATTTTCGGCGCAAACACTTTAAATTCAAGCCAAGCAGGGACTTCCGCAGTGAATTTTACAGGTTCGCTGTATTGTCCCGAACTTACGCGCTTGCCGTTTTGCTTCAATTCAAAACGCGCGTCTTCGGGAGTGTCCGCCGCAGAAAATTCTATGGTTTCGCCAATTTTTGCGATGTTTTCTTTCGCAGAATTGCTTACGGCAAATTCCGCAAATATCGCAGAATACGCAAAAATTGACAATAGTAGAATAGTGCTTTTTTTCATAATAAATTGCGTTCTTTTGCAAAGTTATCAGTGCTAAAGAATTAAAAATTTATGCTATAAAATTAAAAAGCCTTCAAGATTTTATTTTGATAAAAACAAACTTTACAGAGTTTAATGCATTGCGCATTATAAATCTTTTAATCTTTGAATTTTTTTATGAAAGAAGAAGTTGCGCAATCTCCGAACCCCAATTTTTTACGAAGAATATACGATTGGACCATCGCATGGGCGGAAACGCCTTACGGTCTGTGGGCGCTTGCGATACTCTCGTTTGCAGAGTCGTCATTCTTCCCGATACCTCCCGACGTGCTCTTGATACCTCTTGTTTTTTGCGAGCCTAAAAGATGGTGGAAGATTGCGGGAATTTGCACGTTGTTTTCGGTTCTTGGCGGAATTTTGGGCTGGTGGATAGGGTACTTCGCATGGGACAACTTAAAGGATTTCTTTTACGCCTATATACCGGGATTTTCGCACGAACATTTTGAGTATGTGCAAAATTTATACAAAGAATACGGATTTATGGCAGTCTTGGGGGCGGCATTTACGCCGATTCCGTATAAGATTTTCACGATAGCGGCGGGAGTTTTCGACCTGAATTTAATAACTTTGGTTTTGGCGTCGCTTGTCGGCAGAGGCGGAAGATTTTTCCTTGTAGGATTTATAATATACCTTATCGGACCAAAAGCAAAAGAATGGATAGACAAATACTTTAACCTGATAGCGACATTATTTTTTATTCTATTATTGGCCGGCTTCGCCGCTATCAAATTTATACATTAAAATGTTTTTATATTGTTTCAAAACTTGACATTCGTTCTTTGATTTCTACATTAACGCAAGTTTTCGCAAAATGCGTCGTTGTGTTGCGGATTGACTTCTGTTCTTTGATTTCTACATTTCTTTTAGCTGAGAGATTTTAAATGTTTTAGTTGCGGATTGACTTCTGTTCTTTGATTTCTACATTGCGTCCAGTGTCGAGGCTTTACTTATGGGGGTTGCGGATTGACTTCTGTTCTTTGATTTCTACATTGACAGGAAAAGCCTTTGCAAGAATGTACAAGTTGCGGATTGACTTCTGTTCTTTGATTTCTACATTGATACATAATGAAAAATGCAAAAAATGCAAGTTGCGGATTGACTTCTGTTCTTTGATTTCTACATTATTGCCGCGGTTGGCAAACGCGAGTTGGATGTTGCGGATTGACTTCTGTTCTTTGATTTCTACATTATAATTTGCTTTTTAATCTCAACGAAAGGCGTTGCGGATTGACTTCTGTTCTTTGATTTCTACATTAAATTACGGAATTACAAGTTGCCAATATTAGTTGCGGATTGACTTCTGTTCTTTGATTTCTACATTAATTTTCAAACCAAGCTTCCAAGCGCGTTGGTTGCGGATTGACTTCTGTTCTTTGATTTCTACATTTTGTGAGGAAAAGAGAAGTAAAGTAATATGGTTGCGGATTGACTTCTGTTCTTTGATTTCTACATTAAACTTTAAAACAATAAAGTACGGAAAGGGGTTGCGGATTGACTTCTGTTCTTTGATTTCTACATTATTGTAGTGCGTACAGTGTGCGCCCTCTAAGTTGCGGATTGACTTCTGTTCTTTGATTTCTACATTAAAAAAACTAAAAAAACTAAAAAACGAAAGGTTGCGGATTGACTTCTGTTCTTTGATTTCTACATTGCAAAATGTTTTTGAAAATCGAAAAGGCGGGTTGCGGATTGACTTCTGTTCTTTGATTTCTACATTAGAATATTCTTCGTGAGAAGACTAAAATCGGTTGCGGATTGACTTCTGTTCTTTGATTTCTACATTTAAAGAAATAAGTTGCAAGAAAACATTAAAGTTGCGGATTGACTTCTGTTCTTTGATTTCTACATTGCGGGGGCTGTCTGATGATGAAAGCCTCAAGTTGCGGATTGACTTCTGTTCTTTGATTTCTACATTGCGCGTTGCGTTTGCGAACGGCTTTATTTTGTTGCGGATTGACTTCTGTTCTTTGATTTCTACATTTTTAAAACCAAAAACTAAACACGGAAAGGGGTTGCGGATTGACTTCTGTTCTTTGATTTCTACATTAAAAAAACAATATTCGACATTGAAACACGAGTTGCGGATTGACTTCTGTTCTTTGATTTCTACATTATAGCTTTTATAACTTTGTGTTTATGAACGAAGTTAGAAGCTTTTTCTCTTTCAAAAAATGGAAGTTTTTACGAGAATTTTTATAAAAAAGTTCTTTTTTTCAAAACAGATTGAGTTGTTCGGGGACATCTCTTTGTTTAATTCGTTCTTTTTTGCATATGTTGATTGTTTGGGCAAATTGTTTATCGGTGAAGAATAGGATTGAAATATTCCCTTCTTCAGGGGCGTTTGCTTGAATTATGCGTATGTATTTTTTTGTGCGTTCCTTTTCCCCGCAAAATCTCAGATATACGGAAAATTGGCTCATTTCAAATCCGTTTTCTAATAAAACATTTCTGAATGCGGTTGCACGTTTTCTGTCTATTTCTCGAACGACAGGCAGGTCGAACATAACCATCATCCACATAAGTCTGTATCCGCTTTTCAATTCAGGCATTTGTTAGAAATTCTTCGATTTTAATATCTTGAATTTTTTTGAAATCGCTTTCCTTTAAGAAAAATTGCGCTAAATTTTTTGCGAGAATATTTATTTGGCTTTGCAATGTAGTTTCCTTTTCTTTTATGTGGAAACGTCGGTTTAAAACGGAAACAAGTTTCTTTTTGGCTTCTACATTTAAAGATGTATGCTCTTCTAAAATTTGTTTTACCGTTATATCTACAAAAGGTCGAAACGGTTCTATTAAGTCGTCGGCAAGTCTTAGCGAATTTGTTGTTGATTTATGGTGAATGGAAAGACTTGGGTGTAATCCTGCCGATAAAATAGCCCTTATTGTTGCAGCTCTTAAAATAGTGTAGCCGTAATTAAAAAAAATATTTTCATCGTTGGAATTTCTGTCTCTTTTAAAATATTCGCCCATCAATTCCTTCCAATATCTCGCAGCTCCGCGAGCTTCGCAGTTTTCGCTGTCTCCGCTTTTCACAAGTTCGGCTATTCCGTTTAGAAAGACGAAGCCATCTTCTTTTTTTAGAAATTTTAAGACATTTGCCTGTCTGCGAAGTTTTACTTTTACAATTTGCGCCCATGCCGATTTTTTCATGGGTTCCGAGGCGTCCGCTTGCGCTTGAATTACATCCCCTTGACGATAGTTCGATTCAAGCGCAAGCATTGCGGATTTTGGATATTTTTTTATTTTATCGCAAATTAACAAGGGGATGGAATATTCGGCAAGAGTATTTGCAAGCGATGATGTAAACAGGCAATAGTTTGAATTGCAGATTACGGCTTCAATGTCGTCTAATGGAATTTTACCTAAAATTTCTTTTTTGCAAGAAACAATCAAGAAACCTCGTTCGACACCTAAAACTCTGCCGTCTTCCGTAATTTCAACTATTTGCCGTCTTGCCATTATTCGGAATATTTTGCCTTGCCGGGATCAAATAAGCGACCGGCTTCATCGATATAGACCTTTCTGGCGTTTAGTTTTTGAAGAGAAGAGGGAGTTTTGCTCGTTCTTTTATCATCTTTATCTATAAAGTTTTTATTCAGTGGCATAAGTTGGATGACTCCACTTCCCCATATACTTGTAATTCTTTTATAAACAATGTTTCCATTTTCTTCAAATGCCAAAATATCTTGTTTAAATAGTCGCATTACAAGTTTTGCATGCGGATCAGTTTTTCGCCATTTTGGAATATAATTTTTTTGATGAGCTTCAAACATTGAAACGGGCTTGAAATGCCATTTCTTTTCTCCGCTTGGCAAATAAATGTCCATGCAATAATTTTCCGCATTTGCATAGTATTTATAAATCTTGCCGTTTTTATCTTTTATTGGAATAAGCGTTGATAATTCATTATTCCTTAGATGTATTCTTATGCGCCTTATGGAATTGTTTTTTGCATATTTGCTAAGTTTTTCAACCCATACTTTTTTATCTGCACCTGCAAGAATAACTTCTTCATAAATCGCTTTTAAATCTTTTTTGATTTTTTCGTCTGCGACTTCTTCTATGTTCTTTTCTTTGAAATCTAATGTTTCAATTTTTATTCTTTTTGCAAGGGTCAGAGTTTTACTTCCATCTTTAAAATTAATGGCTCCAAGCGCAGTTTCGTTATGCAAACTGCCGAGGGTTTTATTGTTTTTAACTGCGTTTACGGCATTGCCTCTGTCAGGCTTAAATGAAATAAGCATCTTGTCCAAATGCTTTTTCATTTCTTCGTAGTCGAAGTCATCAAAAGGTTTTCCGATGTCTGAGACGATTTTTTCATATCCCGCTTCTTCGCAGAGTTTGGCGGATTGGGCAATTCTTTGTATCATGGCTCTGCTTATCGTGCATAGAATAAAAGCGTCTATTGCGTGGTGGCGATTGTCGTTTCGATTTTTTTCATCTGCCTCTTCTGGCGGAAGGGCAGGGTCATTTAAGAGTTTATTTATTCCCCATTTGTTGCGCAAAAGCCCTGTAATTACGCCTTTAACGGTATAGACATTTTTTGCTTCGACAATGCTTGTGAGATATTCCCGCGTTGCTCTTGTCATGTAGCGGGTATCGTTCATTGTGCGCGCTATCAAATCGCTTTCTTCGTCTTTAAAGCGCCGCATTGCATCTTCTTGAAATCTCCAAAGGCGTTTTTCGGCATTTACAAAATCTTTTGCTCTTGCCAAAATGGCGTCATAATTACGGGGATTGTCTTTATCCTTGATATGCCCAAAGGCTTCAAATGGAGATTTTTTGCCTTTGTACATATGGTTACAGTCTTTGCAGGCAATAACTTTATTGTTTCTTGAATCGTCAAATGTTTCCGAGAACGGCAAAAGGTGTTCTATTTCAAAGTGTCTTGAAAATAGTCCGTCAATAGCATTTAGCGGAATTTGTTTTCCGCAGAATGGACAGCAACGTTGCTTCTCGTCTTTGTTTAAATCTTCCCAGATTTTGAACTTCATTCGGTTTTGGTAGTTATTCTTTGCCCCAACTTTTTCGAGTTCTTTGGCAATTCTGTCGTTATCTTTTTTATTTTTTTCCTGATTTTTTTTCAGTTCCGAAATACCTTTTTCGCCGAGAGGCAAATCCCGCGCGGTTTCAACCACGATTTCATCAGGCTTGCCATAAATATCAATCAGTTTATTTACAACTTTTCGGACTTGGTTTAAGGCAATATGGACAGTCGGATTTGTGATTTTGCCGTAGTATTTTTCGGGGAATTTTAAGTTTTCTTCGGTTGGATTTGCTCCGAGAGCGGCAGTTTTTAAAACTTGACCGTAGTAGGGGAGTTTATCCAATATTTCTCCGGAATAATTTTGATTGAAGTTATATCCTGCCAGTGCGCAAGCTCTGTTATATATATTCCATTCTTTAAGATGTGGCAATATCTTTGACATGGCAAGAGCTGAAAGCGAGCCTGTTCCATCGGGAAGCTTCATTGCTTTATTTAAAATGCTTACTGCCTTTTCTTTGGAGATGGAATATTTTATAGACAATAATTCTTCTAATTCTTCATCGGATAATGGTTTTGCCGAAACGTTTAAAATTGTGTTTATGATTTCGCTTTGTTTTTCAAATGAAAATTTATGCCAATCTGCCCCGAAGCATTCTTCTTGGGACATAATGAAAGCAGTTTTATCGCAAAACAGTCCCTTGCGGTTTTCGCTTTGCAGGTTGAATTTCGTGGACTTTGGAAGATTTAAAATTTTTTGAGAGATTTTTTCAAAAGTTATTTCACCGTCTTTTTTTGCTAATTTTTTTGTGTTGAGCAAGAGTTCGTTCGCGATTGCGTTTCTTTCGCTTGGCGTAAGGCGTTTGTCGTCGCCTTCAAAAGCAATTATTTCAAGCTGGGCGACTTCGGCGTAAATTCTGTAAATTTGAGAAATCGGCATTGCAAGATATTCTCTTCTCTCATCTTTTTCAAATTGGCAAAAACCTCTTTCCGGAACTTTTAATGGGCGTTGATTAAAAATGATATAGTGAATTTTTTGCCTCAATTCGGGAGTCAATTCTTTGTGGAACTTTGATTGGGTGTTCCAAATGCGGTCAAATTCTTTTTCGTACATGCTCCTGTCGGCGTACATGTCGTAGATGTTTTTATTTTTGATGGTTTCTGCGCGAACCCTTACATTTTCCCCTTTATTTTGCCTTTCATAAAGGAATTCCCCAAGAGTTTGTCCGCCTAATTTTTCGTTCAAATCCTTTATTGCTTTTTTCATTGCGGATGATTCGTTTTCATCCGCGCCTTTGTCAGCCTTGCGGTTTGATTTAAAGCCTCTGCGCCTGTTTATATGGAACAATGCTCTTCCTAATTCGTAAAGAGAAACTTCTTCATGAACGGCTTTTGCTCTTATTTTGTACGGGTTTTTAAGTTCGAGCTTTTTTGCATCTTTGCTTTCAGGCATTAACCCGCAGGATTTTAATTGCTTCACAAGGGCGTTTATTCTTTGCAGGCGTCTGTCTCTTTGGCGCCTTGCACCTCGCGCCATTCTTCTTTCCACCGCAAGGGGGGTCTTTTTTTGGGGATCTCTTCCGTCTGTAAAAATTCTGACTCCCATATCCACAATTCGTACGGGAATATTGTTTACCGTTTCAAAAATACACCATCCAATTGACGAAGAGCCTATATCCAAACCTAATCTATATTTCATGAAGAGTTTTTATAATAGAAAATTATTTTTATTCAAGGCAAAAAATTTTGTTGACATATTTTCTCAAAAAATTGAATATATTTAACGTTTCATTAAGAAACAATGTAGAAATCAAAGAACGGGCTCGAAAATGGCAAATCATTTTCGGACTTTAATTAAATTTAAAGTTGTCCGTTAACAAGGAATTTATTTCCACCAAATAAGGGCGATGCTTTTGCATCGCCTCTTTTTGTATTGTAATGTTCCTTAAAAAAGAAGGCTTGAAAAAGTCGGGGAGAGGGGGTAGTTTATGGGGATTAATTTTTAATTGTGAGGTATATTATGTCTTGGCAGCGTTTTAAAAAATATTTTTGCGAAGTTCCGTCTCTCGGTTTTTCCATTGACATTAGCCGCGTCAATTTCACAGACGCTTTCTTTGGTTCGATGTCCGATAAAATTCAAAAGGCTTTTTCGGATATGGATACGCTTGTCGGCGGGGCGGTCGCAAATCCCGATGAAAACCGCATGGTGGGGCATTACTGGCTGAGAAACTCTTCTCTTGCGCCGTCTGATGAATTGAAGTCGCAGATAGACGAAAACATTTTGCGCATAAAGGAATTTGCAAAGAAAGTTCATTCGGGCGAAATTAGGGGTGCGGACGGAAAATTTGAAAACCTTTTATGCATAGGCATAGGCGGTTCTGCTTTGGGACCCGAATTTGTCGCCGACGCCCTGTCGCGCCCGTCGTCTGACAAGATGTCGGTTTTCTTTTTGGATAACACTGACCCCGACGGTTTTGATTTGGTTTTTGAGCGTCTTTCGGGCAAGCTCGGGAAAACTTTGGCGGTCATTGCTTCAAAGTCGGGCGGAACTCCTGAGCCTCGAAACGCCATGCTTGAAGCCCAAAAAAAGTGGGAGGACGCAGGGCTTGACTTTGCCCGTCACTCGGTTGTGACGACAGGCAACGGCAGCAAGCTTTTTAATTACGCTAAAGAGCGCAATTTTTTGGAATTTTTCCCGATGTGGGACTGGGTTGGCGGCAGGACGAGCGAGTTTGCCGCTGTCGGGCTTTTGCCTGCCGCCTTGCAGGGGATAGACATTGACGCTCTTCTTTTGGGCGCGCGCCTGATGGACGAGGCAACTTCAAACAAAGACTTTATGAAAAATCCCGCGATGCTTCTTGCCTTGATGTGGTATTTTTGCACGGGTGGCGCGGGCAAAAAGGATATGGTGATACTGCCTTACAAGGACAGGCTTTTGCTTCTTTCGCGCTATTTGCAGCAGCTCATAATGGAGTCTCTCGGCAAGGAGTTTGACTTGCAGGGCAACAGGGTAGAGCAGGGCATAAGCGTTTACGGCAACAAAGGTTCTACCGACCAGCACGCATATGTTCAGCAGTTAAGGGACGGCGTAAACAATTTCTTTGTTACATTTATCGAAGTATTGAAATCCCGCGAGGGCGGTTCTGTTGAAGTTGAAGAGGGCGGCATTACAAGCGGAGACTATTTGCGGGCGTTCTTGCTTGGCACGCGCGAGGCGTTGTCGGCAAAGGGCAGGGAATCTATTACTTTGACATTGCCCGATGTTTCCGAAAAATCAATCGGCGCAATCATTGCGCTGTTTGACAGGGCGACGGGCTTTTACGCTTCGTTTATCGGCATAAACGCCTACCATCAGCCAGGTGTTGAGGCGGGTAAGAAAGCGGCAGGCAGAATTTTGGAAATCAAAAAGGCTATATCGGCATTGATTGAGCAAAATCCGAATTTGACCATAGAAGAGCTTGCGGAAAAATCGGGTTATGTCGGCGACGAGGAGCTGATATTCAAGCTTATGCAAAAGTAAGGTTTTTGTCGGATAAAAAAAGCGCGGAATGAACTGTACCCCAAAATTCGGACAATAAAAAAAGCTGTGATAGGAGATTGCA
>OHMU01000249.1_pt1 | contig 34737 bp, 57 predicted proteins | sample 1569441 | NCBI WGS metagenome assembly OHMU01 (sample SAMEA3879527, study PRJEB24766) | human gut metagenome | biome: human-associated habitat; feature: feces | place: USA | collected 1985/1987 | reverse complement strand
GCCTGTGTTCCTGTAGCCTGTGTTCCTGTAGCCTGTGTTCCAGTCGCCTGTGTTCCCGTCGCCTGTGTTCCAGTCGCCTGTGTTCCAAAAACCGGTATTACTTCTACCCTGATTACCCAGTTCATAAGCTTCTGAAAAGCTGATTTCTTTCACAATCTTAATTTTATTTGTACAGCACTTGCTGTCTTCTTCCTCTTTGTCAATATCTCCAAGTGCTTCGACCAGTGCTATTTTTGTAAGTTCAGGGTTATTAGCGTAATGCTTAAAACAATCCGCAACATTTGTACAGAAATGAAAGCCCTGATTACAACATTCCGGTTTTTCTTTCATTGTATAAGTTTTACCTACTTCGTACTGGAAACCTCTGCAAGTCCAATCTTTATTGAACGCTTTATATCCTGTTATTTTCTTTTTACTCATTTGTCTTACCTTTTCTTAAATTAACAACATTGGTTAAATCACAGCTCTTTAGCTTTTTCATGAGCTGTTTATATTCTTTTTCATCTTCCATTTCGCCGTCTCCTTTTTGCAAGTTTTTCTAATGCTATTAGGTCTTTTTCGGTCAAAAATTGATAATATTTTTCATCATTTTTGAACATCGTTTGAACGTGAGAAAAACCCCAGCCACACATATACATATCAATTGTCTTGATTGTGACCCCAAGCAGCTTTGACAGATAAACTGCTGATAGCGTCATTGCCTGTCCTGTTTTCATAAACTCCGCTTCTCCATTGTTTTCTGTTAAATAATAGTTCCCAATTGTCCAAACCTCTGTAGCCTTTACCTGCGTGTATGCTGTGATGTACGTCTTTTGGTAAAAGTATAAGCTTTTGCAGGTGTACGATTCTTTCGTACAGTTCGGGATTGTTTTTTCGTATGCTTTTCGGGATAAAGTGGTGCAGTTCAAACTCGTAATGGTTGTAATCATCAGTGGATTTTATGTCAATTTGTTTTAAAATTCCGTTTGAATTGACCATAAACACCGGATAACGTTCAATGTCTTCATTCATTGACGGCATTTTTTAAGCCCTCAAACTTGTACTCTGTGTAGCGTTTTGTGACGTTTACCACGTTGCCTTTTGAATCGACAAGCTTTTGTGTTTTTGTTTTAGATTCTTCAGTTACCACGGCCACTCTTTTTAAATCTCTGAGTACGCTGTAAGGACAATTGCAGTTTGTTACCCGTGCAATGTCTTTGTGCGTAAAATACACGTGATTTTTTACCCAGTCCAACAGCAGCTGGCGGTATGTTTTGTAAACTTCCATTTTCGATACTCCTTTTTAACTCACCCTTCTGTAACTTTCGCCGTTAAATTCAAATTTAAGCTGACAAGCTTCGTTTAGTCTGTCTAATATTGCCTCAAAATCAGGTATTTTCTTTAACTTCGCTATCATTTCGGGGTTGGCGGTTATTGAAATCGGGATTTTATGAGAAATAAGTTTATCAACGATTTTAAAAACAAGTTCAAGTCTAGTTTCTGTGTACTTCTCTCTGCCGATGTCATCCAATACTACAAAATCAAACTCTAACAGCCAGTTAGTGAGTTTTTCTTCTGCTCTTTCATCATTAGAACGCCTTGCGGCAATAAACTTGTCTAACAAATCTGTAACCTGTGTAAACAAACAGTTATAGCCCTTTATCATAAGCTCATTACAAACGCAGGCAAGCAATGTTGTTTTACCGGTTCCGACTTTACCGATAAGACTCAAGCCTACAGATTGATGTCGTTTAAAGTTTTTTGCATACTCAATGCATTTTCTTTTTTGCGGACTATCATCAATCATTGAGAAAGTTTTTTCTCTAAAAACTGGAGTCATCATTGAGTTTTTGAACTTTTTTTCAAGAATCCGTTTTTTTTCCTCTAACTCGTTTTTTAGCCTTTCTTTTTCCGCTATTTCGTCAATACAATTGCACTGAGAAACGCTCAAGTTTTTTGTGACACCCATAACAGTGAATGTTTTTATCTCGTAAGGCTTTCCGCAGTGCGGACACTTCATAAGTGCCATCCGTCTATCTCCTTAATCTCATCTTTTGTAAATTCTCCGTTTATGACTTTGGCAAAATTGTTATCTTTTAACAGCCAGTTAGCGCTGGGTTTGTAGTTGATATCGTCAAATTCAATTTTTTTCAGCCGCGCTATTGCAATCGGTATCAATTCTTCAAAGTTGTCTATGTCTATTGATAAGCTTGTGAGTTTTTCACAATCAAAACGTGTCAAAATTGGAACGCATCCAAATATTTTTTTGTACTCATCACAAAAATTTTTTTTGATTGAATTAGAGTAAGGGTCAATGTGTGTTTTCTTTTCTTTATATATTTCTTTTTCTTTATTCTTTATTATTCTTTCTTTATTATTTATTAACCCCCCTGGGGTCACGTTGTTTTTTTGTTCCTCTTTGTGTCCTGCAGAATCGTTTTGTAAGTAGGCTTTTGCCGATTTCATTATCAAAGGTTTTATTGCTAAAAACGTTCCGAAAACGTTCCGTTTTTGTTCCAATTTCGTTTCAATTTCGGAACAAAGCTGTTCCAATTCCGTGACGTTTTTGCACCGATTAAAGTACAATTTCATCACACTTTTGTATAAAAGCAGCTGAGATTTTTCGCCTAAATTTTCGATAGCTTCATAAAAATTTCTGTAAAATTTGAAATATTCTCTCATATTTACCTTTCTAAAGAAAACGGAGCGTCTGCATCGAACGCTCCGCAGTGATACCTTAAGGAGTTATGAAATAATTTCTTCTTCGACTGTTTCTTCTTTTTGCTTTTTAACAGAAAGATTGACGTTCCACCCCGGAGAGTTTTCGTTTTTTCTTTCTTCTGCAGGTATACGCCATAGATTTATAAAACAGTTTTTTAAAAACGGGTATTTTTCTAGAATAACCTCGTCTAATGCAACGGAAAGAAACGTTCTTCCTTCTTCTGATGTCTTTGTCCAAGCATTACCTATTTTCATTTAATAACCTCCATACTTTAATCTGGTAGCCTCTGCCACTTCTCCTGACAGATTGTATTTAATAACCGATTGAATCCCCGATATATGAGCCTGATAGGCTTTTAAAACCTCTTCAAGCCCCTTGTACAGCGATTGAGAATCATAAAACTGCTTTATCAGTCTTTGTGCTTCAGGTTTAAACTCTGTTTCAAGCAGTTTCGGGATTTTATTTTCAAATGCTGCTTTGTCTTTTGCCAGCCCTGATTTATGTATAAGCGCAATCAAGCCGTTTAATGCCTGCGAATAGTCACTGCGTGCATTTTTGTATTCAAAAGCAAGTTCTTTAAGCTCCTTTGCCGTGCTAAGAAGCTCGCTGCTGTAATCCTCTATGCTCATTTATTTCCCTCATTTTCTCGTGCAAATCTTTAATAATCTCCGTTCCCTTCTTTAACCCTGCGGTCAGCTTTTTTCTGAATTCATCATCAGGGTAAACTCTTTGAATGCAAATACAAATTTCAAAATTCGGGTTATAGACAACATAATCACACGCTGTCCATTCGCAAATCATCATCTGCATTTGCATTTGTGCATAATATTTGGGGTCTATTGTTTTGTTTAGCAAAACATCTAAATAAACCCTGTCAGACGGACATTTTATTTCTATGCCTACTGGCTGTCCTTCAAGTATTCCGTCAGGTGAACAGCCGACATATTCATTCAGCTCAACAAATCCGACTTCAATAACTTTGTTGCCGGTTTCCATTTCGTAGACAGAACGGGCTTCAGCTTCAAGCTCAATACCTCTTTGAATATGTTCGTTCTCTATCTGTTCTTTTGGAACTGTCGAGTAAAACTCGGCAGTTGTCTCAAGGCAAAGAGTCTGTAAACCTTTTCCGCCCGTTGCTATTGCTTGGGCATTTGAGGCAGTGAGTTTTCCGCTGCGGATTCGCAGCCACTCATCGCTTTTTTGTTCAAGATTAGTATAAATTTTCATTATTACCCTCTTTCAAGACTTTATTGCGGTTATTTATAGCTTTGTTAAACTCTGCCTTGTCAGACACTTGGGTCTTAAATTTCTGATAATATGATTGAAGTTCTGCAAATGAGTTCAAGCAATCAATGCCGGCGTAAATATCTGTGTCATCGATATTGTTCGCTTTTACTTTTCTTTTCTGTTTTTGCTCAAAAAAGTCCGGGTCATCTTTATCGGTAGGGATATTGAAAAATTTCAATAAAAAATATTTTTCAGCGTAGGTATAAGCTTTACCTACACCTTTTTCACCGCTTGTATCAAGTCCTTGTCCATACCATTTAACCGATAATGTTTCTTCTGGTTTTTCAGCATTTATCCAGGTATAAGTGATAAATACTTCTGTTAACAAATCAGCTGTTAAGTTACCTTTTGCATTTGTTTTTTCAACAATTGTGCTGAATTTTGCTTCTTCCACATTAGGCACAAGCAATAATTTTTGCTCATTCATACTTGACCTCAATGCGGCAATAACTTGCGAGCTTGAAACAAAGTCGTATTGCTGGCTCTTTTGAGCTTTTTTTAAATATTCGACAGATTCTTTTATCTTTAATAATTTTTCATAAATATTCATCACGACACCTTCTTTATTTGTTTTTTGTATTTTCTGTACATTCCTTCAAAAATGCCGTCAGCACACATATTGTTTGCAAGATTTGTTTGGCAGTCTGCAGTGCCTGAATATATGCAATCCCTGCAGCAGCCCTGCTCAACCATAAAATCAATAGTTTCATCAAGCATTTTTAATAAAATCTTTTCGTTATACATACTAAGCTCCCTTAATAAGGTCGTATTTGTTGTTCAATTCGCCGTTGTTGTAAACTTCACGCATAAACTGCGCTGTGCGCTGTTTGGCTGTTGCTTTGTTTTCTTTTTCAAACACGTCATAGGCAAAACGTCCTACTTTCATAAGCTTTGTGCGTGTGAACTCATCAAGTACTTTTCTTTTCTGTAAAAGCTCACGAATCATAAACGGAATAAGAAGCATTAACCATATAAAACATACAATCGCTTCATAGATAAAATCTTCATTCATTTTGTAAACTCCTGCGGATTTTGAAATAAAAGCCCGTGCAAGGGATATGAGTAGAAAATGCACGGGCAAGGTCTGTTTGATTTACAAGCATTTTCGTTATTATTTTTTCAAGGCGAATGCAAAATGCTTAAAAATTCCTTCCGCCCGCTTTGCGCAAACTTTTTTTGAATAGAAATTAAGTAAAAAACATTTCTATTTTAAATGCCCGTCTTTCCGGGCTGTCAGATTGTTTCTTCAGTTTCGGCAAGATACAAACAAACCCCGCCTTGAATAATCAAGGTTCATAAATCTTTTTTGCCTCTCTAAACCGCCGGTCTGTGATTAGAAGCTGACACGACTTTGGCTGTTGCCGCCGCTTACACATTTAGCGGATTTTTTCAAGTATCTTTAATTGTCAAAGTGCGCTGTAAGTTAATAGATAAATGTAAATTTTGCATACCAAATAAGCCCTTAAAATTGACATTCAGGCTTGTTTTGGATAGAATTTTTACGGGAGATTACGGGGGTTAAGCTTTAACCCTCTTTGTCTCCTCTAAATACCGGGTTACTATTTCTCCCAGTAGTTCGGTCATAGTTTTGTCTTGATTTGCAGCGTGAATTTTAAATTCTCGTTTAACATTCTCGTCCGGAAATCTGTACAAAAAATCTTTAGACATTGTGAAATCCTTTATTTGTATTGTATGCATATATTTATATCACATATAAATCATACTGTCAACACTTTAATTTTAATTAATGTCGGAAAATAAAACAAACTGGGTGCCTATAATATGTGGTTTAGCGATTTTATTTGTTTTTCTTTCTTTTATCGGCTCGAAAAATGAGCCGCCAACTGAAAGCTGGCAAATGAGAGAAATTCATCAAGTTGCTGCTAATGTCGAAGATTTTATTATAACATACGAAGCTACCGGACTTATTAAATCCCGAAAAGTAGAAAACGGCAAATATACTATCGTTGTTAACGAGTATATGTGGCTAAATCAATTGCAAGGCAATAATCGAAATTTAATAAGATATGCATTAAAAGAATTGGCAAAACAGCAGGGAATTGAACGTACAAGCATTATCGGCGATAATACTAAACAGGAATATCAGATTTAATTTCGTAAATTATATTTTTAAACTCAACTTCATGTTTCTTCATGTTATGTACAAATGTCTATAGCAATATTGTATAATATGAATAAGCCTGAACCATCTAATGCCGGACTTAAAGTTGCACGTATGAGGCGGACTGGAGCTATGGTGGTTAGCCGGAAGGTAAAAAAGGGCTTTGTTGTTTACTTTATTTTTTGGGGATTTTTTATGTATTGCTGTGGTGAACGTTTAAGCGTTACCCGTTTGGTTTTTCGCAATAACGGGTATTACAAGCGTGTTGATTTTGGTTTTTGTCAGGGCTGCGGAACAGCTCATACCTTGATTTATACAATGTATAAGGACGGCCACGACAGGGAAAAACACTTTTCCGGGAAAATTGCCATAAATGAATTTAAAAAATATCAAAGACTCAAAAACAACACCAAACAAGGCAGCAAAAGCAACCAAAACGTTTATTACGGGGATTTTCAAAAAACAAGAAAAAAGGATAAAAACGGAAATCCTGTATATTTGCAGCTTAGGAAGAACTTTAACGGTGACTACGAAATTTTGAACGAAATCCAAACAACAATACATAGGCTCGGCCAGATTTATGTGTAATGGCAACTGTTTTTTTCTGGCCGTATTTTTTTAGTTATGAAAAAAGTAGCAATATGCGGAGTAGGCAGCTCCTTAAGAAACTTTGACTGGGATTTAGATTACGAAGTCTGGGGACTGAACCATCATAAAAACAAATTCAAACGCTGGGATTTGTGGTGGAATTTGCACACTAATGAGTTTATAGAAAACACTATTACACAAATCAATTACCCTTATGAACAAGCGTACAAACTGCGCAATATCCCTGTTGAAGGGCGCAGCAATATAAGATACAGATATTTTGCCTCATCAATGTCGTATATGACAGCTTATGCAATACTCAAAGGCTATGATGAGATTCTTTATTGCGGATGTGATTTTAAAACAAAAGATGAAAGCCGGACAAAACAAAAAGAATGTTTAGAACAGTGGATTGCGTTCGCTCAAGGCAAAGGGATAAAAGTTAAAGTCATAGCGGATAGTCCGCTGTGTGAAGAAACAGGATTGTATATCCCAAAACAATAAACTAAGACAAATAAAGTTTATATCACATCAGTATATCAATGTTAAGTTAGGTTACAAAAATACGGGGTTTTTATAAAAAAATCTCAAGATTATATCAAAAATGATTTAAAGAGTATATCTTATGAAGGGCAGACCGACAAAATTTAAAGAAGAATATATTGAACAAGCTTATAAGCTTTCTTTGTTAGGTGCCACTGATAAACAGCTATGTGAGTATTTCTCAATTGACGAGAAAACTTTAAATAACTGGAAACATAAACACCCTGACTTTTTCCAGTCCTTAAAAAGAGGAAAAGAAGAAGCAGATTTTAAAGTTGTTAAATCTCTTTATAAAAAAGCTTGCGGCGATGAAAAAACTCCGCCTGACACTACAGCTTGTATCTTCTGGCTAAAAAACAGACAGCCTGATAAATGGCGTGATAAGCAAGATTTGAATGTTGATGCTAAAGGAATAAATATTGTAGTCGGAAGCGATGAGGATAAAGAAATTTTAGAGGGTATCTGATGTTAAAGTTATCGCCTGTATTTAGAAAAAACGCAGGAGCATTAAAAGATAATTTCAGATACATTATTAATCAAGGCGGAACATCGTGCTTTGCTCCTGAAACGCTAATAAATACTGCAAATGGTTATAAACCTATTTCACAAGTGCAAATAGGTGATTTTGTGTTATCTTATAACGAAAAATATAAAAAGTTTGATTATGAAAAAGTAAAAAATGTATTTAGATATAAAAATCACAAAGAAACATACAAAGTAAAATTAAATAATGGTAATAGTTTTATTGCGACATCAGACCACAAGTTTTTTGTTGAGGGTGGTTGTATCTCTCTAAAAAGTATGATAGAATTAAAAGAAAAAGGAGAAATACAAAATGCAAGAGGAATGGAAACAGATACCGAATTTCAGCAGATACGAGGCGTCAAATTTGGGGAGAATAAGGTCAACAAATTACAAGAATTCTGGCAAAGTAAAAATATTGAAACCTGCACTTGCGAAAGACGGATATTTAAAAACAATGTTATTAAACGATTGTGGAAAATATTGCAGTTGGACTGTTCACAGATTTATAACATTAACATTTTTAGGAGAAAAACCACAAAAATTAGAAATAAATCACAAAGACGGAAACAAATTAAACAATGCAATAGACAATTTGGAATATGTAACAAAATCAGAGAATTTATTACACGCATACAAACACAACTTAATAACTCCGAAACGTGGCTCTCTCAATGGCAATTCAAAACTAACAGGGGAACAAGTAAGAGAAATAAGACAAATTGCTCAAAGTGGTGGCAGATTTTATGGAAGAAAGCAACTTGCGGGAAAATATGGTGTTTCGGAATGTTGCATAAAAGAAATTGTAAATCACCGAAAGAATATGTGGCGAGATGTTTAAGTATTGATGATATATTAAGTTATGAAATTTATAATCAGTCTGTTGTATATGATATTGAAGTAGAAAATAACCACAATTATTGCATTTATGCAGGAAAAGATATTTTAGTACATAATTCAACGAAAACATTCTCAATCCTTCAACTACTTGTTACCTTGTCGCTCAAATACAAAGTTAAAATTGATATAGTCGGTTTATCTGTTCCGCATCTAAAAACTGGCGTTTTAAATGATATGCCCGATGTCTGTAATCAGTTCGGCATAGATTTTTACAAACACTACAAATCATCGGATAAAATCTTTCAGGCAGGAAAAGGAATTGTAACTTTTCTTTCCTTTGATAAACTGGGTTCAGCACATGGCGGCAGACGTGATTTTTTATATCTGAATGAAGCAAATCACCAGCACTATAATATTGTTGAACAACTTCTTGTAAGAACTCGAAAAAACATTTTTATTGACTATAACCCGACAAATGAGTTCTGGGTTCACGATAAGATTTTCAAAGACGAGCCTCAAAAAGCTACTTTAATAAAATCGACGTATAAAGACAATCCCTTTCTTGAACAGACAATAATAGACAGTATCGAAGCCAGAAAAGGCGATAATAATTTTTGGCGGGTTTACGGACTCGGTGAACTGGGGATTGCGGAAGGGCTTGTATTTGAAAACTTTGAAGTTGCTGACTTTGACAAAAACAGATTTTCAAAATACAGATACGGGATTGACTGGGGATTTTCAAACGACCCGTTCGCATTTGTTGAATGTGCAATAGAACAAAACAGACTTTATATCTGTAATGAGATTTATCAAACAAAACTTTTGAACAAAGAGAGTTCAGAACTTGTTAAAAAATACGTAAGAAATGAACGTATTATCTGTGACAGCGCAGAGCCAAAGAGTGTTCAGGAATATCAAAGCTACGGTTTAAATGCAGTTGCCGCAAAAAAAGGCAAAGGTAGTGTTTTAAGCGGTCTTAAATATATGCAGCAGTTTGATAAAATAATCATTCATCCAAGCTGCACAAATGCGATTGCAGAATTTAAAAATTATCAATACAAACGGGATAAAAACGGCGATTTTGTAAATGATGAGCCTGTGGATGCGTTTAATCATTTGGTCGACGCAATCAGGTATAGCCTCGAAGATGAAATGAACTTTAACACAACAAAAGTAATAGGAATGAGACCATTTTAATTTAACGGAATTTTTAAAAAATGGTGAATTACAAAAAACGAGAAAAGAAATTTTATAAATTATCCGAGCTGGCAACAGTAGAACAGATACAATGGTTTGAAGGTTTATTCGATAAACTGAAACTTTACAACAATGATTATTCAATCAAATACAAAATGATTATAGAGAATGATTTAAACGTAACATACGATAACTTTTACGCGGCTTTATACTATTTATTCGCTGATTGTAATGATGAGGTTATGCATTTTGGCTGTCCGAATATAGTAATAGCCGACAATAAAGAAGAATTTGAAAAATTAAAAAATAAAGAAATGTTTTAAATGATTGACTTAACTTTAATACAACAAAATTAGTAGGAATGAGACCGTTCTGATGATTGATTTATTAAGCGTAAAATTAAATAACGACTATGACTTCCTACAAGCCGAAGTTCCGACAGGTTCCGGTACTTGGCTTTGTACCGAAACAAACGGCGATTATGTAAAAGGCTATTCTTATGAAGTTGTTGAAGGTGTAGCAGCACGTATTGAACAATCACAGGATTATTTAATCAACAATTCTATCTATCCAACGATTGAAAACGTTTGCAGCTACCTTAACAATATGTTCTTTGTAAAAAATCTTGCTGCAAGTTTTCCGATGTATTGGGATTGTAACACTTTGCAGGATTTTCCCTATGATTACAATTATATCTATACAAGCGGTTCATTGACCTTTGATAACGGTAAAATATCACCAGTAAGCAATATAAATGCAGGTGATTTAATATTCGTCTACGGTCAGCGTAACCGCTTTTTTAGTTATGTTTCAACTACCGAGGATTCCTCGGTAACTGTCGATAATCCAATTATGGTGAACACTACAGAGCCTGCAATGGTATTTGTGACAGGACTTCCGCAATCCGTTCAAAACATCATTTCAAAAATGATTTCTTATGATGTGTTTGACCGTGAAGCCCCGACAGACTTGCAGAGCGAACATATCGGAAATTACAGCTATACAAAAGCCGATTACTTAATCGGTTCAATGGCTTATCCCTCTGAAATTGTTTCAGGGTTGGAAAGTTTTAAAAGAGTGAGATTTACTTAAATGTCTTTAAAATCACGCTACAAAACAATAAAAATTCTTGAATACAAAGAGCCTTATTTTTCTAATCCCGGCGAATGGGTTACAAAAGGGATTTTTAAAGGTCTTATACAGCCTTCTACAGGTTCAAAGGTCTACAACAACGGCAAAGACACAACAAATGTAGACGCTTTGTTATTCTGTGATATTTCCGTTGTGTTTGAAGAAAAAGACATACTGGAATTTAAAGGAATACGTTACAAGATTGCAGGTGCACCCGTAAAGCCTGACGGGATAACGGGAGTAACACCAAAAAGAGGGCAGCACGCTGAATACAATCTTGTTTACACTCAAGAGGGGCTTTGATGTCAAAGACTGAAAATTTAAGTTTTACGAAATTAACCAACTGGAAGTTATTTAATTGGCGGATATTCACAAAAGAAGAAGTCTACAGTGAGGTATCAAGCGAAGGCACACCGTATCAAATAATTGTAACACAGGATTACTTTAATAAAGAGTTTAAAAATGTCGACAAAGATTAGTTTTGATTTACCTGATTTTTCGCTTGTTGTTAAAAATGCAACAACTCAAACGCTGCAAGAAGCAGGGTTCAAAGTTGAGGATGAAGCGAAAAAGACCGCCCCTGTTGATAGCGGCTATTACCGCAATAACATTGGCTTTGACGGAAAAAATAAGGTTATTGCAAATGCAGACTATTCAGCAGCCTTGGAATACGGAACAAAACCGCACGTAATAGAGCCTAAAGCAGCAAAAGCCCTGCATTTTAAATCAGACGGGCAGGACGTATTCACAAAACGGGTAAATCACCCCGGAACAAAACCGCTTGCGATTATGCGAAACGCTGCCTTAAAGGTTCAGAAACAAGTGGGCGGACTATTCCAAAAGAATTTTAAAAACGACTTGAAAAAATACAGAGTTAAGAATGTTTGAACAGCTTTTATTTGAGTATATAAAAGAAAACTTCAAAGTCGAGGGCTTTAATTTGTCTTTTGGCTACGGGGAAATCGAGCCGAAAACAAAAGAGCCTTATATAATCCAGTACTCACTCGGTATGGACGGCACAAGGCAGGTTCTCTGCAATGAAGATAACTACACAGACGGCGAAAGCTTTACGCAGTGGAACATTTATACAGGCTCACAATCAACAGCGGATTTTATCTATCAACAGTTATTTACTTTTGTCGAAGGAATAAAACAGCTAGGAGAATATAAAATCGGCTTAAATCAATATAACTCAAGCCGAACAATGACAAACCCTAATATTGGGCTTTATTCAAGTATATTAGCGATGCAGATTCAATATTACAAATAAACAAGGAGATTTTAAAAATGGCAGACCAAACAAAAAGATTAGTAGGTAAAGACGGCGAAGTCTACGCCGCTACAAAAGGAACTTTGATTGAGGGTAACGGTTCAACAGCTTTGACAGACGGTTATTACATTGTAGCCGCTGTTGCTTCCACATCCTCTGCGCTTCCTACGGGATTGCAGGCAGGTTACGTATTCAAAGGTTCAGCAGAAATCACCCCTGCAGAAGGTGATAATGTTATTCCGTTGACTTTAACCCGTAAATGTGACATTACAAGTTTTTCTGTCGAATATTCAGCAGATGAAATCGATGTTACTACTTTATGCGATACTCAAAGAAGCTACAGAGCAGGCTTTACAGACGCTACCGGAACACTGGAAGGCGTTACTACAATCGGACTTTCTGAATACTTAATGGAAAAATTCATTCCGATTATAGAGCAGACAGGCGAAACTGTCGAAGTTACAGAAATCAACGGCGACGCATTGATTGTGAGATTAGTTCTTAACAAACAATCCGCCGGCGGTACCGTAATGTCCTACTTTGCGCCGATTGCACTAACTTCTTACAACATCGGGGCTTCTGTTGACGATGCTCAAACCTATACAGCTAATTTCAGAAACACACCTGATGACGATTTGAAACCTTGTATTTTAAAGGAAATAGCAGAAGCGTAAAAACGGGAACGAGCTTTAAAAAGCGAAGTTCCGGACATTAATAAGTAAAGTCCGGCATAAACCGGCAGAAATGGTAGAAAGAAATGCAAATTGAAATCGAAAACCTTGAAGAAATAACGGTCGTACCCGAAAAATTCAAGAATGAAGAAAACCCGCCAAAGTTTATATTCAAAACACCGAACGCAGCCGATGTCATCGACTTTCAGATTTTTAACGATATATCAAGAACTGCCAACCGCTGTTTTTTGAGGTTTGAAAACAAGCCTACATTGCAGAAAGACGGAAAAGCCCTTGAATATAACACTTATGCGGAATTTATCGGGCTTGGTGCAAGCGGCGTTATTAACGAAATCCACGCCGAATGCTGTGCAAAGCTCTTGCCCGTAATTCTCGGGATTAAGGAAAAGGCGGAAAAGACTGAAAAAAAGTCAAAATAGCTTGGGAGATTTATAAATCTGGGGATTTAAAGCTGACATCTCGAGAAGGTGACAAGCTCACCTTCTTAGGTGATGTCAAAAATCCTATTGCAGTAGGCAAAAAACGGGATTTATGGGCAAATCTCGATGATGAATTCTTCCAAATATTAGAGCTCTGGCGGTGGCACAGGGCGGGGCTCATTGATATAAACCATTTACCCTATGAGATAGCTATAGGAATTAGGTATTTAGTTGAAGTTGATTTAGCGGAAAGTAAAGGGATTATTAATGCCTTCAAATAACGATGGTAGAGTAATAATTAATATTGATAGCAATGCTTCAAAGGTAGCAAGAGATTTTCAAAATCTTACAAATGATACCTCAAAATATGAGCGTATTTTGAGAAATGTTGCCGGAACATCTAACGCAACTTTACCTATTTATGACAAAATTCGAGCTAAATTAAAAGAGCAGCAAGCCGCTGCAAATTCTGCTATTACCTCATATCAAAAATTAGCAAACGCACAAAAAAGTGGAATTGGTTTTAATCAGCTTAATTCTGTTACAGGGTCTGCAATAGAAAGATTGAGAAATCTTGCACTTCAGGGCAGACAAAACAGTGCAGAGTTTCAAAATCTTGCTTCTGTCGTGAGAAGTGCGAATTCCCAAATGCAGAATGCAAATAATGTAGTTAATGCAGCAATAAGCGGTAGTAAAGGCTTGTCAGGCGCTCTTGGTAGTTTAGGCGGCTCTCTAGGTTCTTTAAAAGGATTGACTGTTGCGGCCGCTGCAGGTTTTGCCGCTATGAAATTAAAAGACTACGGTCAGTATGCACTTCAAACCGCAGCATCTTTTGAACAATTAGCAATTTCATTCAGGGTAATGACAGGGTCGGCTCAAACAGGACAGGAACTCACAGACGCTATTATCAAACTCGGTGCAGAAACTCCAATGACAGCGCAGCAACTGTCTAAAGCTGCACAATTACTATTGTCTTTCGGTGAAAGTGCTGGAAACATAATACCTGATTTAAAACTTTTAGGCGATATAACAGGCGGTGAAGTCAACCGTTTTAACCAATTATCCTTAGCTTTTGCTCAAGTCGGAGCAAACGGCAAGTTAATGGGTCAAGACCTGTTGCAGATGGTCAATGCCGGATTTAACCCGTTGCAGATAATGTCACAAACAACCGGTAAATCTATGGGTGAACTGCGAAAAGAAATGGAAGAAGGACGCATTTCCTTCCAAATGGTTGCACAAGCCATGAAAGACGCGGCAAGTGAGGGCGGACGCTATTTTGGTTTAATGGAACAGCAATCTCAATCTTTAAACGGGTTGTTATCAACTATGGGCGATACTTGGGAGCAGGTTGCTAAAAATATAGGTGATTTATTCTTGCCTGTTGCGAAATCTGCCGTGCAGGGGTTAATACGTCTAGGCGAAGCTGTTTTAAATCTTCAAAACAAAATGAAAGCTTTTACTGCCGGATTACGACACGAAACGGCAGATTCTAACAATGCACTGGCAGAAGGTTTGAGAAAACAAGCGGCGCATTTGCAAGAAGTTGCAAAAGATTATGAACAAAGAGGTAACGCAAATTGGGCGGCTTCTTACAGGAAAAAAGCTCAGCAATTTCTAGATGAGGCAACAAGATTACAACAAAAAGCACAGCAGATAGAAAAAAATACACAAAAAAGTGTATTGAGTCAATCCGGAGCGAATACAGGGTTTAATGCTACTGTTTTAAGCTCCGGCGACGACAAAAAAGGCAGACAAAAACGACAGCTTACTATCTCTGAAAAACTTCAAAAATCATATAATGAAGAATACAGACGTTTGCAAGATTTAGCAGTTCAGGGCATAACAAGCGGCAAAGTCTGGGATAGTCAAGTTGCAAAGGTTAACAATCTTTCAAACGCACTGGAGCGAATGAAACAGGCGACAGACCTGTCTGTTATACCGCCGTTTCAAGCACTCAATACAGAAATTCAAAAAGCACAAGAGCGTGTAAACAACCTTGCGGCCTCAAAGATTGTAAATCTTAATGAATTAAAACAAGCTAAAACGGAATTAACAACTCTTCAAAAAAAGCTGTATGACGTTCAGCAGGCAGCCACTACAAGTCCGTATCAACAGAAGCAGAATCAAGTTAATTACCTGCAAGGTCAATTGCAGGATATGGCAATATCCGGCCAAACCGGTTCTGCAGGGTTTAATGCTCTTAAAAATCAATTAAAACAAGCACAAAACGAAATCACTAAAGCCAATGCAGCGGTTCAAAATTCAGTGGGTCTTACGTGGTCAAGTATTTCTGGTACTATATCCAGCCAGCTGTCTTATGCTCTTACAACACCATTACAACAAGGCGAAAACGCTTTTGAAAGACTCGGTAATGTCGCACTAAACGTTATCGGACAGATTGCTCAAGCCTGGTTATCCAGTAAATTGACGAATTTATTTAACGGTAGCGGTTCCGGCGGCGGTTCCGGCATATTAGGCACTATCGGCGGTGCTGTCGGCAGCTTTTTCGGTCCAATAGGTTCAGCCGTAGGCGGTTTTTTCGGAAATACTGTCGGAAAACTCTTCAACGCAAACGGAAACGCATTCTCACACGGGCGTGTTCTTCCTTTTGCTCAGGGCGGGGTTGTTTCAAGTCCTACAATGTTCCCCATGGCTGGCAACAGAACGGGCATTATGGGCGAAAAGGGTGCAGAGGCGATTATGCCTTTAAAACGTGCACCAAACGGACAGTTAGGTGTACAGGCTCAAACCGCACCGGCAACAGTCAATATTTACAATCAATCAGATTCAAGGATAGAGACTGTTCAAAGACCGGACGGCGAAACGGATGTATTCATAAGACGTGTAAACAATGCCTTGAGAAACGAAAGAACTCAAGCCGGGTTCTCATCAGCTTTGCAGCGTAACAAGTCAAGAGGAGTACAGGCTTCATAATTATGGCAGATATGGAAAAATGGAAATGGGGTCAAATCAAGCTTGACGGATTCAGAAACGAATTTCAGGAAGGCTATATTGAGGTAACGCCTGATGCAGGCATTCCATTCAGGCGTGAACGCTTCTCGGATATTCAAGACATTATTAAAGGGACATTTACGCTTTCAAAGCTTCAATATATCGACTTTATGAGCTGGTATAAGTTTAACATTAGACAAGGCGCAATCCCTTTTAAATACTACGATTGCCGCATCGAGCGGGAAAGAACAGCCCGCATTGTCGGCAAACCCACATGGTCGAGCAATTCAAAATACTATGAAATGTCTATCTCTCTGACATTTGACAGTGAAGTATTTTATTTTGATAGGGTACTTGCAGCGAATTATCTGCTGCCAATTGTTGCAAACGGCGGTTATTTAACTACAGACGTAAGGCGCTCATTATGACACGTTTTGAACTGGACAAAAACTCATATTCCCGTTATCTCGGACGTACGGTCAAAATGCTTATTGAACTAACGCACAGTGCATTTGATGAGCCGTTTTATTTTATCAACGACACAAAAACACTGGAGCTTGACGGCAAAACATACCAGCCTTATCCCTTTGACATCATCCTGCCTTCTCAGACGGAAACACAGGGAACACAGCTTGTTTTATCAAATATTCAAAATCTTGCAGCAAACGAGATACGAAAGACAATAAACACAAACGAGAATATAAAGCTTGATTTGTACATTGTAAATATCGAAACCGAAACAGCAGAAAAGTATCCGGCAGGGCTTTTTGAAGTCTTTGACTCACAAATCACACCTGAAAGCATAACAGCGACCATAAATATCAGGCATAACTTAGATATCAATATGGGAACCATTAATTACTACCGCCAAACATTCCCGAACTTATTTTTGTGAGGTTTTATGGATTATTTAAAATATTTCAAAAATGACAAGTACCAAAAGTTTAAAAATGACTGCTGGACATTATTGCAAGATATCTACAAAAACGAACACGGGATTATTTTACCTGATATTCCGATTTTTGAAGATGAGGAAAGCTTTGTAAGAAGCAATATCAAACACAAAACTGTAGACAAACCTAAAAAAGGGGTTGCAGTACATGTCAGTGTTGGCAGTATAGAGCATATCGGATATGCAATTAACGAAAAAGAGTACATCCATAAAACAATTAATCAGGGAGTTAAAATAAGTCCAATTCCCAGATATGCATCGTTCTATGAGGTTATTGTTTAAAATATTTTGGCTTTAAAATGATAAGAGTAATAAGACGAAATCTTGATAAAAAGACGTTAAGCTTTCATAAATGGGACTGGCATTTTGCTTTTTTTCATTTTAGAAACTTTAAAAATGCATACATTAACGGTAAACCGCTTAAACCGTGGCATATACTCAAAAGCAGTGATATTGTAGAAGTCATAGAAAGACCAAACGGCATATTTGAAATTATTGGCGCAACTATATTAGTTACGCTTGGTGCTGGTGCTTTTTCAACAACAGCAGCTATTGTTACAGGTATTGCGGCATTGTCTTTGGCAGCAGGTGTAGTTGCCGCAGGTGCAATATCTATATTTTCAGGCGGCGGTCATAGCGGTACAACTCAGGCTAAAGAATACAGCTCAAGTACGCAGCCAGAGCTTAGAGGGGCTAGCAATGATATCTCAAGCGGATGCCTTCCTGTTTTGTTTGGAAAAATACAACAAACACCTTCATATGGACAGCAGCCGTACAGACTGGTCGTTGACGGTGCTTCAACGAACAAATACAGACAGTATTTTGTTGCTAATTACAACAACGTAGTCTATTCCGATTTCAAACTCGGAGAAACCCCGAGAACTGACTACTCTATTGACTATCTGGATATCCTGACTGCTTACGGAACATCAAACTTTATCGGGTTTGATAACGTCAAAGCCGTAAACGCCGATGAAGAATTATCTTACAATCCTGACGAGACAGTCAACCAGAACGCACATTATGACTACAATCAGCAGATTGACAGCGATTATATTACTATCAATTACACGCTGCAATTTTCCAATGTTGACTTAAACAACTGGGCAAACAAGACCTTCAGGCAGCTCACAAGAGTAAATCAGGATGGGCAAAAAGATTTAACCACCGATATTACAATTACCTCATCAATGCTTACTGCCCAAAGTGACGGCACTTATACCTATAACGGCAGTATTACATACGAAAAGGGAGGTTTGTTAGAGGATAATTTTTCTGAAATTATCTATACAAACTTTGCGCCAACTTCTGACACAAGAGGCAATTCGACTGAATCAACAAATGAATTAGACGCTTTGTACGTGTCTGAAACTGTATCAGCAGAAGGATTTACAAAAAAACAAACACTAAATCTTTCAATTAACCGCTACAAAGGCACTGTATCAGAAGTTGTATTGACAAGTCCCGAAAATACACAAGAAGTAGACGTAATAATCAGTTTTCCTTCCGGATTATTTCACCAAAATAACGATGGTTCACGTTCTTCCCGTTCAGTTGTAGTTGAAATTATGTATAAGCAGGGTGACGGCGAATATGTGCCTTTTACCGAAAACACACAGCTTTACATAAGAGATATAAACGGAGTAAAACAACCGCTTAGCAGTTCAACGACTACGGTGAACGGTGCAAATATGACCGTAAAAAGCCCGGCGGATATGAACGTAGCCGACCAGTTGTTTTTCAGACCAATAGGCTTTACTCTGCCGAGTGCTGGCAAATACACGGTGCGTGTCCGTTCTGCAGACTATGCGGACAAATCCAACTATGATATAGGCTACCCGAGGTGTGCGGAAGTCCAGTTTTACGTCAACGGTGACGTCTTAGACAAGTCTATCTTGCCGAGCGTTAACCAGATAGCCGTTGAGGCTACGGCGTACAAAGGTTTGTCCGGTACAATCAAAAAGTTTAACTATATCGGCGAGGCCCGTATACCCGTATGGAACGGTGCAGACTGGAACACGATTACAGAGAGCGAAAATCCGGCTGCTATTATCAGATATTTATTAACTGATTCTCTTGCCAACCCACGCCCGATAAGTCCTGACTTAATCGACAATGACAGCCTTGTCATGCTTTACAACTGGTGCGAGCAGGAAGGCTACAAAGCCGATGGGATAGTATCAGAAGCCACAAAGACAATGGATGTTGTAAATGAAATCCTTAAAAATTGTCAGGGAGCAATGATACCGCTTTTAAACGGCAAGCACACCTTTGCAATAGACGGAAACGAAAAAACACCGAAAGGGATGTTCAATCAGCATAACTCTTGGGATTTCACATGGTCGCCGACTCTGGGCAGGCAGACAGAAGCCATAAGAGCCAGTTTTACCGACAGTGAAGATTACACACAGGATGAAGTCACTGTTTACTGGTATGATGGGGCAGTACATAACGAGATAAAAGAAGGCACGACAGATTCTGATTATCTGCTTGTAAAAAAAGATTTAAAATACGTTACCGACCGAGCAAGCGTAATAAAATCAATCACTTATGAGCTTTTATGCACCCAGACAAAACGCAATAACTTTGAGTTTTCGGTTAACCTCGAAGCCTTGAATATGACTCTTTTAGACCGGGTTTATGTTTCAAATAGCTCAAATATGCAAAACGAAAGCACCGGTCTTATTAAGCGTGTCTTAACTGATAACGGGAATATAACAGGGTTTGAACTGTATTCAGATATTGAAATCCCGACAGACGCTAAAATCATAATCCGCTCACTGGATTATGAAGCACAAGAGCCTGTTATCAATATTTATGACGTTACAAATGAAGGTTTAAGCAATGTCGTGGAGATTGACCCTATAGCCAACTCAGGCGTTATAAAAGGTGCGGGTGAAATTCAAGGATTAGAGGATAAATGGCACTATGACGGCGATTTGTTTACGTTAGGTCAAGATACAATCTACGATTGCGTTATAACCGATATCAAATATAACGAGGATTGCACGGCGACTATAACTTGCAGGGATTATTAAAATGATAGACAAAAAATTACTTGAAAAAGATGAAATTACATTCAGACTTCATTTGAGGTCATTAAACAAACCGGCTTCTTGTTTTGAGTGGCATAATCCGCTAATGGCGGATGGCATACCGATTTACGCAAGACAAAAAACCACATATTCAGACCCGAATATCAGAGTAGGTTATAATAATTTTCAGGTAATTCAAAGAACAAAAGCAGGCTATCTGGCAGGAGATATTCAACGGACTTATTCAGATAATATCCCCGATGAGGTAAAAGAGAAGTATTCAGAATTTGACAATTTGAATCATTTTAAGAGTTTCCTTAAAAAGCTCATGTTCTCCTGCTCTGGGTGGGGTAACACATACTCATTATGCTACCTTGACGAAGCAAACAACGTAAGAATAAAGCAGGTTCAATCGTGGCAGGCTAAAGTTGAATATGACGACAACGGTGAGCCGCTAAAAGGTTATGTATATTACCCGATAGATGAAAGAATGCACGTCTGGGAATATGACGGCGTATATGTCACCGAGTGGATAGCTTCAAAAAGCGGGGCTTCTTATATTCCGCTCACAGAGCCAAAAGAACACGGATTTAAAGGCATTCCGCTGATTGAATGGTGTAATAACGACAACAAGCAAGGCAATTCAGAGCTTGCAGTCCCTCTAATGGACGCATACGACCGCTTAATATCCGATAACATAACAGAGAGTGCAACATTCAGAGCCGCTTATTTACTGCTCAAAAATATGGGCTTTTTAGATGATGATACAAAAGCTCAAATGGCGAAAACAGGAGTATTTTCAGGCGGTGCAGACGCTGACGCAAGATTTTTAACAAAAGACATTAACCCTGAATTTATAAAATTTGTTATGTCCGAAACGTGGGCAGGGATATGGGTTGTCTCCTCATCCGTTGACCCGAAAGCCTTAGCAAGCCTAACAAACGCTACAGCATTCCAGATTTCTCAAATGTATCGGAATATGGAAGAGGACTGCAAAGACACGGAAGCAGAATGGAAAATATCCCTTGAATACCTCGACAGAATCTTAAAATCCTACTGGACAGGGTTAGACGTTAGAAGCGTTAATGATTATTCAACTGAAGATATCAACTATGATTTTAAACGTAATATCCCGAATGACGTAATGACGTGGTTAAAAGATATGCTGCAAGCAGGCGGAAAACTGCCGCAAAAAGAAATATTTATCAAAGCCGGCTACACCGAACAGAAAGCGGATGAACTTGTACAGGAAGCCGAAAACGAAAGCTATGAGATGTTAGATGAGACAACCGTCTGATAGAGATATAGAGGCTTTACGCCGGAAATATAACGAGCTTATCGCACAGGCTCAAGCTAAATGTATAAATAATTTTCAGGCGGTCAGGGATTATGTTTTCAATGAGTTAGCGAACTTAAAAGAAAATGACGCACTTTATCAGGCACTTGAAACATACATCATAAACCGCTATAACTCAATGTTTCTGCAATTAAAGACCGATATTATCGAAAACTACAATCAGGCAGGAATTATAGAAACGAATTTTGCAGAAAACACAATGGGTGAGAAATTGCGTTTCGAGCCTGCATTAGTAGCGGTTCTACCCGAAACAAAACCTTTTAAAATAACTAACCGCATACTTGCTGAAAAATCAATCTTGAAACGCTGTACAAAAATGGCTAATCAAGTAACACAGGCTATTGCGGATAGCTTTGCAACAGGTTCTAGTATTCAGGCAGTACAGCGGAAAATCGATATTATAATGGGTTTTCGCAATAAAGACGGCAGGATAAACGAAAGAGCCAAAGCCCTTATTGTTCAGGGCAAATTCTCACACCGTAACGGACATATTTACCAGACCTACAGAATTGCACGCACAGAAACAATGCGAATGGCGCATATAAGGCAATATGAGATTTTTGAAGGCGTTGAACGAGATGACAAACGCTTAAAACTCTATGCGGTTTTAGACAGCCGGACACGCTGGCAGTCTGCAGCAATGCACGGACAGATTTCAGACAAAAGAGGGCGGTTTAAATACCCTGACGGGGTTTATTACAGGTTAGGCGAGCAGCCAAAACAATGGGTAATTAATGACCGTGAAACCGCAGCGGTGATTTTTTTAGATTAATTCCCTGAATTGGGTATTTACACATAACAGAGGAGATTTATTTATGACACAACCATTTTCTTAGAAAATTAGATAAAACTTTATAAATTTTTTTATTTATATTCCAAACCGTATAATAAATAGTTTCTTTATTCTGATTTAGTGCATAAATTAATTGATTTTCAAACTCACTATAATTTTGAATATTTTTTGCAAAAGGAAACAAATACCGAATTTCACGTATTTCGTTTTCTGTAAAGCAATAAATACTTTTCCAACGAATCAAAAGTGGTTCTAAATCTATATTATACACAGAATTTAAAAAGTAGATATCTTCAACTATTTCATGATTTATGCCCAATGATTTTAAATCTAATTCATTCATAAATTCATTTTAACACAAAAACCCTATAAATAAAGGGGTATTTACACATAACAGAGGAGATTTATTTATGACACAACCAGAAAACGGCGGTGTTCAAGCTGCTGACGTTCAAGAGAACGGCGGAGCTGACACAGACGTACAAACACAGCTTGACGAAATGAAAGCACAACTTGAAGCACTCAAAAAAGAGAGTGCAGGCAAAGACAAGGCGATTTCTAAGTACCAAAAAGAAATTGAAGCGGCGTCTTTGGCTAACAAAACAGCGGATGAACAGCTTGCTTATTTTAAAGAGCAAACTGCTGCTTACGAGCGTAAAGAAGCATTTCGGCAGGCATTTAAGGAAATCGGACTAAACCCTGATGAGTTTATTGAAATCGTGGACGAAAAAGAGCCGAAATTACAGGCTGAGAAGTTTGCGGCTCTACTTAAAGAACGTTCAGACGAGAGCGTAAAAAAAGCTCTTGAAGATTTCAAAACAAAAGAGCTTGAGAAAAAGGGGGGAGTTCCGCAGACCACAGATAAGACAATAGCAAAAACGCACGCTGATGTTAATGCACTGATTAGGGGTGCGTTCAATAGATAAGGAGATTTAATTATGGCATTAGATGCAAAAATGATATCAAGAACAGATGCAGAAGCTCTGATTCCTGAAGAGTATTCCAGAGAAATTATACAAAACGTTCCGCAGCAATCCAGACTTTTACCGATGATGAGACGCTTGCCGAACATGTCAAGAAAACAGTACACAATCCCTGTATTGTCAGCATTGCCGGTTGCACAATTTGTTAACGGCGAAGCAAACGGAACAACAAACACCGCAGGACAAAAAACAACTACACAAGCCGAATGGGAAGGCTTAACTCTCACTGCGGAAGAACTGGCCGTTATCGTTCCAATTCCGGAAGCTGTACTCGCTGACGCTGATTATGACATCTGGGGTGAGTTAAGACCACAGATTGAAGAAGCGTTCGGAATTGCGATTGACAATGCTATTTTGAACGGAACTGGCAAACCGACTTCATGGCCTACTGCTATTATTCCGGGTGCAAAAGCTGCAAGTAACACAGTTGAAGTCGGAACAAACAAAGACCTTGCATCCGATATTATCGGCGTAGGCGGTCTTATGGATAAAGTGGAATCCGATGGCTATAGAGTTAACGGCTTCTTTGGTGCCGGTGCTTTTGAAGCTCAATTGAGAGATTTAAGAACAACTGATAACAGTTTCTTATATATCCCGTCAATGACATCCGGCGTACCGTCTACAATCCTTGGCAGACCTGTACAATATGACAATCAAGGCATTTTTGATACAACAGAAGCCTTGATGGTTGCAGGTGACTGGACAAAAGCAGTCTACTCTATACGTCAGGATATGACTTATAAAGTATTAACAGAAGCCGTTATACAGAACACAGACGGCACAATCGCTTATAACTTAGCTCAGCAGGATATGGTTGCTTTGCGCTGCGTAATGAGATTGGGCGTACAAATCGCAAATCCGATTACAAGAGCAAACGCAACATCTTCAACCAGATATCCGTTTGCGGTTCTTACGCCGGAATCATCAACTTAGTAACAGTTCTAAGCCCTCTCTTTATTGAGGGGGCTTTTTTAAGGAGAAAAAAATAATGGACAAACAGCCTGTAGGACAATTGCCTGATTTAACTCAGTCGAACAATGACGATGAAATAATGATAATAACTGATTCAGAGCATAACCGGTTAAAGAAAGAAAAAATATCGGATTTTATAACAGATTTAACCTCAACAAACGAGAATAACGCATTGACAAAAGGTACAGATGGCAAGCTGTTTGTGACCGATTTTGGCAATGCTTCAAATATAACAGAGGGCACTTTACCTGTTTCGGTTTTACCTGATATTCCTAAAGACAAATTGCCTGATATTGAAATAACAGACTTACCCGAAAGCGGTGTTAGCGCAGATACCTATGCTTATCCTTCCAGTGTGACAGTCAATGCACAAGGTATGGTTACCGCAATTTCAGAGGGTACGCTAAGCGGTGCGAATGCTAACACTGACCTCTCCAACCTTACCGCAACGGGCGAGAAGCATTTTGTCAACAAAACCCAAATTACAAATTGTATTCTGGAAGCGCCTAACGGGGTGGCTACGTTTAGTGGTTCAAATATAACACTAAAACAAGGCTTAAAAATGTTATACCCTAATGGTCGTAATATAGATAAAACATTAAAAAATGGTGAATTAACACTTGACAGTGATTTTATTATAGATTTATCGCCTCATTCAGGTCAAACATTCGATTTTGAATTAATGTTCGGATGTAATATAAATTATAGTTATATTTCACAAAATTATCAAGAAAGTGATGTTGCTCCTACTAATTTTAGTGGTGCGAATCCAATATATCTAAATACAACCGAAAATCAAATGTATTTTTATATTTCAAGCTCATCTTCATGGGAAAAAAGAACTTTTATAAAATTAGGTCAAGGTAAACTTGAAAACGGTGTTGTTACATCTTTTATCCCATACCAACCAGTAGAGCTTTTGAAACGAAGCGACAAGGCAGAAATTGTAAGCTGGGGTATGCCGGATTATAGTGCGGGTATTACAAGAAATAGCAACATTGAATATCTTGCAGCATATGACTCTTATTTATATGGATTTGGCACTTCTTTATCTAATAGTGTGCCTACCATTTATGTTTCTTATGACAAAGTGAATTGGTTAGCTCTATCCCTAGGTTCCGGTTATGCAAATATCGCAGGATCATTATACGCCTGGATACCCAAAGGAATGTATTTTAAAGGTTTGTATGGGTCTCCATGGCAGTATCAGCAATATCCATTGAAAGGAAGCAACAATGATTAAATACGCAAAAGTAATAAACGAACAAACTGGCCTGTGTGACGTAGGAATCGGTACAAACAGTAAGTTCTACAAATCAATCGGCATGAAAGAGCAGGACGTCTCTCAATCAGACATAGACGGCAAGTGGTATTTGTCAGACAAATGCCCGATGAAATCCAATGAAGACAAGCTTGCCGAAGCAAAGCAGAAAAAGCTCGACGAGGCAACAGACAAAGCGTATTCTTTTGAAAACAAAGATGCACTCATCACTGTCAGCGCAACAAACATGATGAGTCGAAGCTCTGAAACTTACCACATCGAAGCCACACTCACAAACAACATCAAACTGTCAGCTTACGCTCAAGCGCTGGATGAATCAGAAACGTTGCCGTGGAATACAAAGGAAAACGTCAACATACTGCTGAACAAGACAGCCTGTCAGACTTTGACCTCTCTAATGAGCCAGATGAATGCAAAGCTCTGGACAGTAGACTTTCCGACATACCTTGCACAGATTGATACCTGCGAAACAGCAGACGAAGTTAACGCAATAAATATTGAATACCAGAATCCGTCTGAGGTTGTGGATATAAACATAGCACCTGCGGGCGGACAGGAAGAACATGAAGAAGAACCTTCGGGTGTTACACCTCCTCAGGATGACGAAGAAACAACCTCTGACAGTCATTCTGAGGCTTTAGCCGAAGAATCTATTGAAGAAAACAACGAGGTGACAGATGAAGATACAACCGTTGAATAAGTTTAAATTAAAAAAGGGGCCGCAAAATGTCGGGTTCGGCCTGCACGTGCAAAACCAAACCCGCTATGTGTCACCGGCGATTAAGCGTGTAACGGACACAGTACGTTTTGTAAATGGCAAAAAGTTGGCAATTACTAAAGAATACCACTATGGAGATTTATACACAAAGCTGTTTTATCTGAAAGATGCCGCCGGCAGCTGGGTAAAATCAAAGCTGCAATACTTCAGCAGAGGCAAAGCGGTTAAAGAAATGAGGGGCGGCAAATGGTAGAACAAAGCCACGAATGCAGCGAAGAGCACAAAGCATTAAGCAACCGACTGAGCGAATTTGAAGCGAAATTCAACGAAATGTGCAAAAACTGTGCAGACACTCACTCACGGCTTTTTGGCGGTTTAAACCAGTTAGACGGGCAGTTGTCTTTTATCGACAAGGTAACGGTAATTCAAGAAAAACAGGAAGAAATCTTAAAGCAGCTGGCAGAAAACAAGCAGCAGCAGGAAAATAACCGCAAATTTATACAAAATTGTGTGGTTGGTTTGGTTGTAGTTGTTTTATCCGGATTTATAACCATAGGGCAAAAAGCCCAGCAGCTGGAAAGCAATACAAATAAGGTAAACGAACATTCACAGCAAATAACGACCCTGTTGTCAGATGTTGCTGCGTTGAAGGTAAAATGCAGGTGATTATTATGCAACTATCTCAATATTTTAAACTTGAAGAATTTGAATACTCTGACACAGCACGGGCATACGGCATTGATAACTCTGTGCCCAAAAGCCTTATCCCTAACATTGTAAGGCTGCACGACAATGTACTTTATCCTTTGAGAAAACTCATCGGACACCCCGTAAACATCACAAGCGGTTACAGATGTCCGGATTTAAATTCAAAAGTGGGCGGTGCTGTTGATAAAAACGGAAAGCCGACTTCTCAACATTGCAACGGACAGGCGGCAGACATCACTGTTACAGGCCAATCAAATATGGCTATATTCAACTGGATACGGAAGAACTGCGACTTTGACCAGCTGATATTAGAATCCGTTAACGGCTCTCAATGGGTTCACGTATCATACAACTTTGACCATAACAGAAAGCAATGTCTAAGCTATGACGGCAGGCAATATAAAGCAATTTAACTCATCCCCTCATTTTGGGTAAAAAAACAATAACTAAGTCGGGTTTTGCTAACCCGACACAACAGAAAGGCGGAATTTATGGACGAAAATGAAAAACAAGAACTTAAAGAAGACGCAAAACAAGAAGCTCTCGACCTTGCAGAAGACGTTACAAAAGAATCAATCGAACACGTGTTTGAGTTTGCAATAAAAGCAATAAACAAATACGGCAACACTATCTTAAAAGCAACTATCCCGCTGTTGCAAACAGCAGAAAGCTTTTTGCTTGAACTCGCCGACCAGATAAACGGAGTCAAAGACAATGCTTGATATTCCAAAAGCCGTTGAAGCACTCTCAAACGCAATAAAAGGACTGTTTGATTTCGCTTCAACAGCCAAAGAACACCAGTCCGAAACCGAAGTCATCAAAGAGAAACGAGACCTGAAAAAAGCAACGAACAAGGCGGAAGAGGCGTTCAAAATCGTGTTTCGTAACTTTGAATGCTTGCCGGAAAAAGAGCAGGAAAGATTCAAAAAACTCTACGATGACTTTTTAGATTTTAATTAGACCCTCTTTATATGATGCAGTACAACCGGTGACAATTTGTTACCGGTTTTTTATTGAAAAATTTTTATGCTGCCAATAGTTTTAATTTCGTGTAAATTTCGGGTGGTGAATTCTTTCTTAATAGTTCTAACTTAGACCACTCAACCCTGCTTTTCTTGCTGTTTCGCTTTCTGAAAATATTTTTGCAATTTCAAAGCCTTTATTTTTAGCGTAATTTGTCAGCAAATCAATTTGCGCAGGTATTGAATAGCCCTCTTTTTCTTGTTCTTTGCTCGACACTCTAGCATAAATAACACACTGCATAATATTCATTTTATCCAAATTGTAAAAAGAAGACTCTCCGCTTTAGCTGAGAGATGAATTTTTACAAAAACACTTGATTTTACATAGAGAATATGCTAAAATAGTAGTATGAAAAAAGAAATAACAAAAACATACAAATATAGGTTATATCCTAATAAATATCAAATAGAAATGTTCGATAAGTATTTTGGATGTGTAAGATTTGTATACAATAAATTTCTTTTTGAGAGGAAAAAGCAATATCAAGAAACAGGGAAGTCTGATAATTATTACGGGCAAGCAAAGGCATTAACATTGCTAAAAAAAGATGATAACTATTATTGGTTAAAAGAGATAAATTCACAAGTATTACAATGTAGTTTAAGACATTTAGAAAGTGCATATACAAACTTTTTTCAAGGTAGAGCAAAATTTCCTGTTTTCAAAAAGAAAAAGTCTAAAAATAGTTTTACAGTTCCACAAAATGTAAAATTTGAAAATGGTAAATTATATATTCCAAAGTTTAAAGAAGCAATAAAAGTGGTAGAACATAGACAGTTACAGGGTAAAATATTATTTGCAACTATAAGTAAAACACCAACAAATAAGTATTTTGTATCTATAACAGTAAAGCAAGATTATAATTCTAAAAATCATACAAATCAAGAGGTGGGTATAGATTTAGGTATAAAAGATTTAGTAATAACTTCAAATGGTGATAAATATAAAAATCATAAATTCACACAAAAGTATGCTAAAAAGTTAAAACAAGCACAACAGCATTTATCACGTAAAACAAAAGGCAGTAAGAGGTTTGAAAAACAAAGACTAAAAGTTGCCTTGATACATGAAAAAATTGCTAATTGTAGGTCGGATGTGTTACATAAAATATCACATAAATTAGTAATGCAGAATGATGTTGTGTATTTAGAAAACCTTAATATCAAAGGATTGTCAAGGTCAAACTTAGCCAAAAGTATAAATGATTGTTCTTGGGGAGAATTAACAAGACAATTACATTATAAAGGTGATTGGGATGATACTTACATTCATGAGATAAATAGGTTTTACCCTTCAAGTAAAACATGCCATAGTTGCGGTTACATTATGGATAAAATGCCATTAGACATAAGAAAATGGACTTGCCCTAATTGTAAAATTGAACACGATAGAGATGTAAACGCTTCAATAAATATTTTGTTTGAAGGTAAAAGAGAAATATCGGCAGGAACTGTCGATTACACTAATGGAGAGGATATAAGACCTATCAGTAGCAATACTAATAGGCAAACCTCAATGAAGTTAGAAGCTCCTTGCTTTAGCTAGGGGTAGTTCACCACTCCTCTAATGTCAACAAATATATTAATTTTGCAAAACATCAACTTCATTTTTGGATTCATTGTCTTTTGGCGGCAAAATAATAAGTTCAATTTCTTTCATAAAACCGCCTTTCATTCATGTAATTTTGTAAAGACGGGGTAATGAGCGGCACCCCGAAACCGCCTGCGCTATCTAGAATCGCAACAGGTACACGACACTGAAGGAATACATCCGGTCGGCACTCCTAAAATGAAAAAGCGGGAGTTTAACCCGCTAAAGATGTTCTATCCAATTCTTTTAAAATTTTGAGCTGTTCTTTTTGCATTTCTCTTATGTAAAAGCCCAGCTGGTTAACTCTGTCTAATAGCCGTTTGCGTTTTCTTTCTTTGACTATTCGATTTAAAAAGTTTTCCTCATCATTTGTCAAAATCAATAAACAACTAAGATTTTCCATTAACAAATACCTCCAGTTGCGCAATATCTTCAACTGCCTGTGCTTCTTGGTTCGGTAATACTTTGGGCAGGTGTTCGATGTCTTTAATTGTGCAATTGCACTTGGGCAGGATGATTTCTTTTAAATGCTTTTCAGCGTGATACCCTGCAATTTTTATACCCAGTGTAAATGCGATGAGCATTGCGAAAAACAGAGTTACGAATGAAACGCCCTTGTCTTCATCTTCTTCAAAATGTTGTTTTGCCATTGTTATTTTTTCCTTATATTTATTCCAAACTTTATTCCGCCGATGCCAAGTTCTGTTTCAAACTCATTGTCCGGCTCTCTTAATAAGCTTGCGCACACGCAAGCTAAGAAGTCTAAGCGTGTAAAGCTCTCTTTGTCCATAAAGTCATAAAGTTTATCCCAGTCGCCTTTGCCACGTTCAAAATAGTTGTTTATCCTCTGTTCAATTGGTTTGCGCATTTTGCTTCCCTCAATTTTTGTTTTAATTCCTCGATTACAAAATCACGGCGTTTTATTTTGTCATTCAAAAATTTTATATGTGCTTTCGCCATGTTTAGCTCACATTTTGTAAGTTCAAGTTCTGTCATTGTTTATCCTCTCCCCCTTTCGCTTTGTTGATGATGTAGAGGATGTCATCAAGTGAATCATATCTTAATTCTGTTCCGTCTGCGAATGTATGAACATCTTCTAAACATATTGACTCAATCTCCTCAAGAGCCTTGCGGTAGCGGCAGTTATTAAGTTCCAATTTTTCGTTTAAACTTTCTGCTTTAATTCGCCATTCTTCAGAGGTTTCAAGCTGCTTTTTCAGCTCCTCGCACTCTGCTGTTTTTCGTTGGAGTTGTTTGTAGTGGCAGGTGTCTTTATCTATACAACTGTCGTAAGTTTCTATTACATCAGGAATATTACAAATACCGTGGTCATAATATTCACACCCACTCACATCCACGCCGTCCAGATATATAGATTTATGTTCCATATTTATTAATCTCCTTTACATAAGGTCTGTACTCTTTTTCTGCACTTATTCTTACTTGTTTTGCTTCGCTTAGGGTTTTATATGTTCCAAAGCATTTTAATTTGCCTTTAACCCTCATTTGTACTTGATATCCCCATTTCGTCACCTTAACACCTTCAAAATTTTTTCTATTATGTTGATTTTCTTTATTTGTACAAATTTTTAAATTTTTTGAACGATTATCAAAAGTATCATGATTTATATGGTCAACCATTAAATTATTAGGGCATTGAGTTATTAGCCGATGTAAGGATATGTATTTATATCCGCCTAGATGTGTATAGGCATAAAAATGCCCTCTATAACAACGTGCACCCCAATAATGCTTAGTTATAATATCTAAGAGGCTAGCATCAATAATGAACAATAATTTCCCATATTTTTTACTATTTATTTCTAATTCTGCAACATCTTCCTTTATTGTATAAATATTTTTTCCTTGTCTTCGGTTAGAAATTATTATCTGTTCTTTATCAGGGTTATGCTCACATTCTGGACATTTGAATTTCATAGCCGGCGGCTCTACGTTGCAAGTTTTACACCAATCTTTTAGTTCTTTATCTGCCATTTATCTGCTCTCTTTCTATAAATCTTTTATTTTTTTATAAATACTTGTGTAATTTTCCAGCCCCAAAGACCGCCCAGAACAAAACCAACTATCTGAGATAAAGGTACAACTGCCATTATGCAACTAATGAATAAAGCTCCCAGAAGTAATACAAAAAGATATATAAAAATAACTGCTATTTTCATCACTCCACCTCTTCCACCTGCAGGGTCTGCAGGATTCTATTGCTTAATGAATTAACCGGTTTTTCCGGATAGTTCATACACAGCTCTACGACTTGCTTTATCGGACAGTCGGTAAATTTACAAGAATCATCACTTGTCAAAGCGCAACTTGTCGGTGTTGTTACACCATACGCAGGGCAGTTTTTTACTATGTATTTAGTCATTTCTTGCCCCGCTTTCAAGCCATTGTTTAACTGCTCTGTTATTTGCACAGCTGCACAAAACACGATTCTGACAATCGGTACAATCTTCTTTTTCAAAACAATTCACTAATAGCCTTAAAAACTTCGCCATCTCGTCAAGGCTCATGGCTTTTATTCGTTCGTAGTTAGTTGTCATTGTTCCACTTCCTTCCTAAGTTAAATCCAATCATCATCGTTGTTTAAATATTTTTCGGTCTGTAGCCAAGCAACGGTAACAATAATCAGTATCAAACATAAAATTAATTCCATTACTTTACCTCCTGTGTCTTTAAGATTTGCAGGATTTTTCGTCCTATATCTGCACGACCACCTTCTTTGCACCAATGGCAATCTATGTCTTTATCTGCATCTTTACAATTACAAATATCTACAGCACTCTTACATAGCTCTACAATCTGCTTTATTGAGCAGTCTGTACGGTCTTTGCAAGGAATTTCATCAGGTAATTCACTATCCCAACAATTATTTGTATAAGGCTCTATTCGAGGACAGCTTTTTACTATGTATTTACTCATCTTCCAAAATCCTCTTTAATAATCACTATCTTTGTAAAATTATATCCATTTTGTAATTATTTTCAACCATGGTTTTGTCGGCAAAATTCACAAATGAATCGAATAATTTATCTAAGGTTTGTTTTTGTTTTAAATAATTTCTGAATGCTTTTTTAAATGTTTTTGTTTCTTGCTCCATAAATTCTTTTATGGCTTCTCTTGCTGCTGAGCGAATCGCATTATTAATCAATACATCTATGTATGTATATTTTTTATCCCAATTAGAACAATCTGTTCTGCCTTCAATATCACACTTTTCATTCAAAGCAATTGAAATTAATTGTTCCATATAGCTTTTTACATCGCCCATATTATCCAAAATAGCCTGCTTCATTTGTGCTTCAACTATTGGTTTGATAAGGCTTTCATTAATATTCATTGACACAATGTTGTTGTCACTCATTTTTAATCCTCCAATATTTTCTTTACTTCTGATTTGTCGAGTTCATTAAACTCAATAGCTTTTATAGCCAGCAACGCTAATGCTTGCGGTCTTGTTTCTCCTATATAGTTTTTTGAATTAAACTCAAATTTTCCACCATAAATATTGTATGTGTAGCTTTCAGGCATTTTAGCTGGGATTTCCGGTATATGAAAAATTTTTATATAACCAATTTTATCCATTAATAATTTTTCCAACTCCAGCTGCTTTTCTGGCGTGAAGACGGGGGGAAGATATTCAACTTTTTCCTGCATTTCTTCGCATTCATCTTTACACCAAGCATTTGGGTCACCTATTTGAGGGCAAAGACAAATCGTGCTGCGTCCGCCCTTGCATTCAAAGTATGAGCGTTTATATGGCTTCACTCCTGCCACTTTCATTAGTTGTTCGATATGGTTAGTCATTATTTCTTCTCCTTAAAATGGTATTTCCGGTTCAAAACTGTCAACAATTTGCAAAATTTCAACAGTTTCATCTTTGTTGAGTTTTTTATATATTCTTTCTGCCTCTTGCCGTGCGGATTTATAGCTATGATGTACAAATCTTGGTTTGTTCCTGGTTGGAACATATACGTAATATCTTTTATGAAATTGGGTATTTCTTAAAAAATTAGCGATGTATGCCAGTATATTTGAGAGTTTTGTTAAAAAATCTATTAAGGTTTTAATCATCTGTTAGCCTTTCATAAATACTAAGAAAAATGTATTGTTATTCTTGTGAAAAATTATCGGCCATGTTTCTATAACATCAAGGATTTGTTTGAGTGTTATATCTCGGGTCGCCCATTTGAAAATCAATGTACCGTTGGGTTTTAAAACCCTCATACATTCATCAAAACCCTTTCTAATATCATTCGTCCACGTTTTTGATAATTTCCCATATTTCTTGCAGAGCCAACTGTTTTGCCCAACTTTCAATAAATGCGGCGGGTCGAATACAACTAAAGAAAAAGTATTATCTTTAAAAGGTATATCTCTAAAGTCCGCTACAATATCAGGGTGAACTTTTAATTTACGGCCGTCACATAGTGTATCTTCAAAATCCCTGTTATCCATAAAAACAACATTCGGATTTGTTTTGTCAAAATGAAACATTCGTGAACCGCAGCAAGCGTCAAGGATTTGTTTACTCATACACCCACTCTGCCTCTCTGTCTTGATAAATTGTTATTCATAATTAAACCTCGATTCCTGTTATCTCTTTGAAAATATCCTTGTCAAAGTTAGGCAGTTTTTTAATTGACTCCCGCTGCTCTTTCGTCCAGCTATCCCACATTATTTGCCACGCTTCGTGATATGTTCTTTTCTTTAAATATCCGCCAGTTGTTTTGTATGAAGGGTTTTCTTCTTTTTCTTTATCAGACATATATTCTTCTTCAACCCATTCCGTAAGAGGGAATGATGAATAAAAGAGTAGATTATATTCGTTTGGAAAAATATTTTTAAATTCTTCCCACGTGAAATCTGTAGGCTTGTTGAATAGGTATAAAGGCTGCTCTTTTGTGTTGAACATACCGGCAGAATGATTACAGGTATTGAACGAACCACTGTTCCAGTCGCCTGTGTTCCTGTTGCCTGTGTTCCTGTTGCCTGTGTTCCTGTAGCCTGTGTTCCTGTAGCCTGTGTTCCAGTCGCCTGTGTTC
>OHMU01000212.1_pt1 | contig 40870 bp, 37 predicted proteins | sample 1569441 | NCBI WGS metagenome assembly OHMU01 (sample SAMEA3879527, study PRJEB24766) | human gut metagenome | biome: human-associated habitat; feature: feces | place: USA | collected 1985/1987 | reverse complement strand
GGGTGACGGTAACGGGCCCGGTGGAGGGGGCCGCCGGACGGCTGGCCGCCATCCGGGACCTAGAGGGGGAGCGCATCCGTCCGGCCAGGGTGCGGGAGCTGTGGCGGGACGGGAATAAGGCTGCCCTGTCCGTGACCATCCATGAGGGAAAAAACCGCCAGATCCGCCGGATGTGCCGCCAGGCGGGACTGGCGGTGCGGCGCCTGCAGCGTGTGCGGGAGCACACGCTGACGCTGGGAGATCTGCCGGTGGGCCGGTGGCGGTATCTGACGCAGCAGGAGCTGCAAATGCTGGAAGGAAGCGAGAAGCGGTGAGTAAAAACGTGCTGCAGGCCATACGGGGCCGGATGGAGAGCTTTTCCCGGGGACAGAAGCGCATTGCCGATTATATTCTGATGAACTATGACAAGGCGGCGTTTATGACCGCGGGACACCTGGGACGAAAGGCCCAGGTCAGTGAGTCCACGGTGGTGCGGTTTGCGTCCCAGCTGGGGTACGAGGGGTATCCCAACATGCAGAGGGCTTTGCAGGAGCTGGTGCGGGGACGGCTTACCTCCCTCCAGCGCATTCAGGTGTCCCGGGATCAGATGCAGGAGCAGGACGTGCTCACCGGCGTGATGCAGCGGGATATGAACAGCATACACAATGTCATCGAGCAGTTGGACCGGGATGCCTTCAGCCGGGCGGTGGACAAGCTGCTGGGGGCGGAGCACATCTATATCCTGGGTGTGCGGTCCTCCTCATTTCTGGCGGGGTATCTGAACTTCTACCTGCACCTGATCTTCAAGAACGTGACGCTGGTGCAGTCCAGCGCCGCCGGTGAGATCTATGAGCAGCTGGCCCACATCGGCAGGGGCGACGTGCTGGTGGGAATATCCTTCCCGCGGTACTCCAAGATGGCTATCCACGCGGTGGAGTTTGCCTGCCGGCGGGGCGCGGAGGTGGTGGCGATCACCGATTCGGCACTGTCTCCGCTGTACGGCATGGCGGCGGTATCGCTGCTGGCGCCCTGCGACATGATCTCCTTCGTGGACTCCATGGCTGCGCCGCTGAGCCTGCTGAACGCGCTGATCCTGGCGGTGGGGCAGCAGCGGCGGGATGACCTGTCCGCCACGCTGGCGGATATGGAGCAGGTGTGGTCCAGGTACAGTATTTTCGGGAAAGATGACGAGTGACATGGCGAAGGAGATCGTGGTGATCGGCGGCGGCGCCGCCGGTCTGATGGCGGCCATCACCGCGGCCCGGCAGGGCGCGGCGGTGACGCTGCTGGAGCCCAACGAACGGCTGGGCAAGAAGGTGAATATCACCGGCAAGGGCCGGTGCAATGTGACCAATGACTGTGACCGGGAGACGCTGCTTGCCAGCATTCCCGGTAATGGGCGATTTTTGTACGGTGCGCTGACACGGTTCACGCCGCGGGACACCATGGCGTTTTTCGAGGCGCTGGGCGTGCCGCTGAAGGTGGAACGGGGGAACCGGGTGTTTCCGGTGTCTGACAGTGCCTTCGACATCACCAACGCGCTGGAACGGGAGCTGAAGCGCCGGAAGGTGCGGTGGGCCCGTGACCGGGCCGTATCAGTGGAGACGGCGGATGGCGCGGTATGCGCCGTAAAAGGGGAGAAGGAAACGTACCCCGCGCAGGCGGTCATTCTGGCCACAGGCGGGGTGTCCTATCCCGGCACCGGGTCCACGGGGGATGGCTACCGCATAGCGGAGACGCTGGGACACACCATTGTGCCGCCGCGGGGCTCTCTGGTGCCGCTGGTGTGCGCGGGCGAGGACTGTCCGGCTATGCAGGGCCTGAGCCTGCGGAACGTGGCAGTGACGGTATACAACGGGAAGAAAAAGGCGGTGTTCCGGGATTTCGGCGAGCTGCTGTTTACCCACTTCGGGGTGTCCGGACCGCTGGTGCTGTCCGCCAGCGCCCATCTGCGGCGCTGGGAGGGGGAGCACTATACGATAGAGATCGACCTGAAGCCGGCGCTGGACGAGCAGAAGCTGGACGCGCGGGTGCTGCGGGACATCGGAGAAAATCCCAACCGGGAGATGGGGACCATCGCCGCGGGGCTGGTGCCCCACAGCATGGCGCCGGTGGTGCTGCGCCGGGCGGGGCTGACCGGAAGCGAAAAGGCCAACAGCCTGACAAAGGAACAGCGCCGTGGGCTGGTGCAGGTGCTGAAGCACTTTACGCTGGAGCTTACCGGGCCGCGGCCCGTCAGTGAGGCGATCGTCACCGCCGGCGGCGTGAAGGTGGGAGAGGTAACGCCAAACACCATGGCGTCGAAGCGGGTGAGGGGATTGTTTTTTGCCGGCGAGGTGCTGGACGTGGACGCCTATACGGGGGGCTTTAATTTACAGATCGCATGGGCGACGGGGTATCTGGCGGGGCTGAGCGCCGCAGAAAGCGAGGAAATGACATGACGGAGAGACAGTACGCAGTGGCCATCGATGGGCCGTCCGGCGCGGGGAAGAGCACGCTGGCCCGGGCGGCGGCGGAGGCGCTGCATATCTTATATGTGGACACCGGGGCCATCTATCGGACCATCGGCGTGTATATGTATCGGCACGACATCGCGCCAACGGACGCGCCGGCGGTGATCGCGGCGCTGCCGGAGATCACGGTGGCCCTGCGGTATGACGAGGAGGGTCTGCAGCGGATGTATCTCAACGGCGAGGACGTGACGAAGGAGATACGCCTGCCGATGATATCGAAGTACGCCTCAGACGTGTCGGCCATACCGGAGGTGCGGGCGTTCCTGATGGAGCTGCAGCGGTCTCTGGCGCGGGAGCACAGCGTCATCATGGACGGACGTGACATCGGGACCGTGGTGCTGCCGGACGCGGAGGTGAAGGTGTTTCTGTGCGCGGATGTGGAGACGCGGGCGCGGCGGCGGTTTTTGGAGCTGGAGCAGCGGGGTACGCCGAAGCCCTTTGACGAGGTGCTGCGGGATATGGAGCAGCGGGATTATAACGATACCCACCGGGCGGCGGCGCCGCTGCGGCCGGCGGATGATGCCATTATGATCGACAACACGGACATGGACTTCGCGGCCAGCCTGGAGCTGCTGCTGGATGTGATACGGGGGCGTGTGGCATCGTGAGAAATAAGTTTTACGCGGCGGCGTGGCGGGTGCTGCGCCCGCTGGTGCTGTTTTTTCTGCCGGTGGACCTGCGGGGAACGGAGCATCTGGAGGGCGGAGAACCGGTGCTGCTGTGCGCCAATCACTCCAGCGCCTGGGACCCCATCCTATTCGTGCTGTCCATGCCCCAGCGGTTCAACGTGCGGATCATGGCTAAGAAGCAGTTGTTCTCCATCCCCATCGTGGGTGGATTCCTGCGGGCGATCGGTGTGTTTCCGGTGGATCGGGGCAACAGTGACATTGGGGCGGTGAAGACCGCCATACAGAGCCTGCGGGACGGGTGGAACCTGTTCCTGTTTCCGGAGGGAACACGGGTGAAGACACCGGGACAGGCGGATGTCAAGTCCGGCGCGGGCATGATGGCCATCCGTGCCGGCGTGAAGCTGGCGCCGGTATATATCGGCACGAAGAAGCGCATATTCCGCAAGACGCCCATCATAATCGGCGAGCCCTTCGAGCCGGAGTACACCGGCCGCAAGGGTACGGCGGAGGAATATACTGCCAACGCCCATGAGGTCATGCGGCGGGCCTATGCCCTGGGAGGGATCGAATGCAGGTGATACTGGCGAAGACGGCGGGGTTCTGCTACGGCGTGGAACGGGCCGTGCACATGGCGGAGGCGGCAGCCCGGGAGGGCGGCTGCGTTATGCTGGGCAGTATCATACACAATGACCGGGTCATCGCGGCACTGGAGGCGTTGGGCGCGCGGCAGGCGGACAGCCCTCAGCAGGTGCGGCCGGGAGAGACGGTGATCATCCGTGCCCACGGCGAGACACGGGAGGCTTTGCGGGTGCTGGAGGAGCGGGGCGCACAGATCATGGATGCCACCTGTCCCCATGTGCTGCGGATACACCGGCTGGTGGAACAGGCAGCCCGTGAGGGCCGGACACCCATCATTATCGGAGAAGCGCACCATCCGGAGGTGATGGCCGCCGCAAGCCGCTGTGAGCGCAGCGTGGTGCTGGAAAACACGGCAGAGCTGGCTGATTGGGTGGCGGCGGACCCGGCGCGGAAGGACATGGATTTGCTGGTTACCGCACAGACGACCTGTATTCGTTCGATATGGGAAGAGTGTGTAAAATTTTTAAAAAAACAGTGTACAAACGCCGAAATCTTTGATACAATATGTGATGCTACGCAAAAACGTCAATCCGAGGCGGCGAATATCGCCGGACGGGCGGACGTTATGGTCGTGGTCGGAGATCGTAAAAGTGCCAACACCAGACATTTAGCGGAGATCTGCAGCACACGCTGCGCCCGGGTCTATCAGATCGAAGGGCCGGAGGAGCTGCGGGTCGGGTTCCTTAACGGATGTTCTGTGGCGGGGCTTACAGCCGGCGCGTCCACGCCTGCGGGCATCATTAAGGAGGTATATGCAACGATGAGCGAAGAGATCAAGAACATGGAAGCTACGGAAGAGAGCTTCGAGGAAATGCTGGAAAAATCTTTTAAGACTTTGAATACAGGAGAGAAGGTAACCGGTATTGTAACGGCGATCGGCCCCACCGAGGTGCAGGTCGATCTGGGCTGCAAGCAGGCGGGCTATATCTCTGTGGACGAGCTGTCCGCAGATCCCAATGTGAAGCCTGAGGACGTCGTCAAGGTCGGCGACGAGATCGAGACCTATATCATCCGCGTCAACGACGTGGAGGGTTATGCCATGCTGTCCAAGAAGCGTCTGGACGCTGTGAAGGTCTGGGAGGATATCGAGAAGGCCCGCGAGGACAAGACCACTCTCGAAGGTAAAGTCACCGAGGAGAACAAGGGAGGTATCGTCGTTAATGTCAAGGGCGTGCGCGTGTTTGTGCCCGCTTCCCAGTCCGGTCTGCCCCGCGGCGCTGAACTGAGCACCATGATCGGCCAGACCGTGTCCCTGCGGATCACCGAGGTCAACCGTGCCCGCCGCCGCGTCGTCGGCTCCATCAAGGCCGTGACCTATGAGGCCCGTCAGGCCGCCCAGGCGGAGATCTGGAACAACATCGAGGTCGGCAAGCACTACACCGGCACCGTGAAGTCCATGACTTCCTATGGTGTGTTCGTGGACATCGGCGGCGTGGATGGTATGGTACATATCTCCGAGCTGTCCTGGAGCCGTATTAAGAACCCCGCCGAGGTCGTCTCCGTGGGCGATACCCTGGACGTGTACGTTATCTCCTTCGATCCCGAGAAGCACAAGATCTCTCTGGGCGTGAAGGATCGCAGCATGAATCCCTGGGATAAGTTCATGGCTACCTACCATGTGGGCGATGTGGCCAACGTGCGTATCGTGAAGCTGATGACCTTCGGCGCGTTCGCCGAGGTCGTGCCCGGTGTGGACGGCCTGATCCACATCTCCCAGATCGCGGATCGCCGCATCGAGAAGCCCGGCGACGTGCTGACCGAGGGCGAGATGGTGGATGCCAAGATCACCGCCATCGACGAGGAGAAGCAGAAGATCTCCCTGTCCATCCGCGCGCTGCTGGCTCCCGCCGCTGACGAGGACGCCGACGAGGAGTAATTAGATCGTAAAACACCTCCGCTGCCCCACAGGCAGCGGAGGTGTTTTTGGTTGTTTTCACAATGGCGTGCAGGGGAAAATATCTTGCGACCTTGCGGAGAGGCGTGGTACAATCGAGGTGGGCAAGAGGATTTAAGAGCATTGTGCTGAAGATAGAACGGATCAATTGGAATTTGACAGGGGGAGCGTGATCGTATGAAAAAGTTGATGGCATCAGTGTTAGCGTTGGTTTGCGTTGTTGCTATGGCGGGCTGCGGAAAGTCGAATGTTGGGGACTATCCTGCGACGATAATGGTAAATGGGATAAATTACTATTCGACCGATAATGCTGTTCCCGTTGAAGTAGACGAGAGTGTTATTCAGTACACCACGTCGTATGCGGAGGATGGCGTTCCCCGAAAAGATGGTGAGGCAAACTTCAACAGAGACCTGGGGACTCCGTATGCTGTTATTGAGGAAGACTTGGTAGTTGTCCTTATGGACAATGAGTGGATAGAGTTCAAGGCAAAGTAAGGGCGATCTCGGGTCGCGAAAGAGCGGGACGATGGGAGAAGCGTGCCGTACGAAAGGGACGGGGGATGAAGCGGGGGAAAAGAAAAATAATTCTGGGAGAGTTGCCTGTTTATGGGCAACTCTCCCGTTTTTTTGGCATAGGGGCAGAACCGGATCGCAGGAAGGGGGGAGCGCATATGAAAAGAGCAGACGTGAACTGGGGAGAGGTAAGGCGTAAGTATGAGTCAGGAATGTATACCTATCAGCGATTGGCAAGGGAGTACCATGTGTGTACGCAGACGGTGTGGCGACATGCGATCAAGGGGCAGTGGCAGATCGGTCGGGAGGAGGCGGAAAAGCAGATACTCCGGCGATGCCTGATGGCCACGGCAAAGCTGCTGGAGACGGCGGCTGCCGGGGCTACGGAACGGCTGGAAAGCGGAGAGGGCAGCCTGAAGGAGGTCAAGGAGCTGGGAGGTATCCTGCAGGCGCTGGTGGGGACAGCGGCAAAGATGTGTCAGAGCGAAAAGAACAACGACACGGCGGTCAACGAGATACGGGTGATCATGTCGGAGGAGGTAGAGGCGTTGAGCGGATGATATCCATGCCGGACCTGTTTATTTTTGCACAAGCATTCCCGGGAATTCTTGTGGGTTTCGTCAATTTCCCCGCCGGCTGTATTGTGGTAAAATTAACAATTAGAAAATTCAGCCTTCGTCGGAAGGGATAGGAAAGAACAGGGAGGAACAGGACATGGCTTTTGCTGATTTTCAGGCGCTGTACAAGCAGAAACTGACCACCGCGGACGAGGCGGTGAAGGTCATCAAGTCCGGTGATTGGGTGGACTATGGCTTCTGCGCCATTCATCCCCGGGTGCTGGACGAGGCGCTGGCCCGCCGTGCACCGGAGCTGGAGGATGTGAAGGTCCGGGGCGGTATTAGCCTGTGGAAGCCGGCGATCTTCGACATCGAGGATCCGGTGCATCACATCATCTTCAACTCTCACCACATGAGCAGCGTGGAGCGCCATCATATCGCCAGCGGCGCCGGGTTCCACGAGCCCATGCGGTACTCCGAGCTGCCCCGGTACTACTACGACCACATCACGCCGCCGGACGTGGCCATGTTCCAGGTGGCCCCGATGGACAAGCACGGGTACTTCAACTTCGGGCTCTCCGCCAGCCACGTGAAGGCGGTGTGCGAGATGGCCAAGGTGGTCATCGTGGAGGTCAACGAGAATATGCCCCGGTGCCTGGGCGGCTTTGACAACTGCATCCATGTCAGCGAGGTGGACATGATCGTGGAGGGGCGCAACGACCCCATGGGCATCCAGCCCAGCGGCACGGCTACGGAGGTGGACCGGGCGGTGGCGAAGCTGATCGTGGAGCAGATACCCGACGGGGCCTGTTTGCAGCTGGGCATCGGCGGTATGCCCAATACCGTGGGCGCTATGCTGTGCGAGTCCGACCTGAAGGATCTGGGCGTACACACGGAGATGTACGTGGACGCCTATGTGGATCTGGCTATGGCGGGGAAGGTCACGTGCATGAAGAAGAACATCGACCGGGGCCGGCAGGTGTTCGCCTTTGCCGCCGGTACCCAGAAGCTGTATGACTATCTGGACGACAACCCGGCGTGCATGGCCGCGCCCATCAGCTACACCAACGACATCCGTACCATCGCGGCCATCGACAACTTTGTCTCCATCAACAACGCGGTGGATGTGGACCTGTACGGGCAGGTGAACGGTGAGACGGCGGGCACCAAGCAGATCAGCGGCGCCGGCGGACAGCAGGACTTTGTGCTGGGTGCGTATCTGTCCAAGGGCGGTAAGAGCTTTATCTGTCTCAGCTCCACTCACGCGGACAAGGACGGCACGCTGCATTCCCGCATACGGCCTACCCTGCAGAACGGTTCCGTGGTGACGGATACCCGCGTGAACACCATGTACGTGGTGACGGAGTACGGCTGCGTGTGCCTGAAGGGACTGACGGTGTGGGAGCGCGCGGAGAAGCTGATCTCCATCGCGCACCCGGACTTCCGGGAGGAACTGATCCGCGAGGCGGAGAAGCAGAAGATCTGGTATCCCCACAACAGAAGATAACGAATAACGAAAAAGAGCGCCGGGAGGCGCTCTTTTTGCATGAAAGAGGCGGTATCCGCGCAAGCTACGGCAAAAAGGAGGCGCGGATATGAGCAACGACGAAAACCGGGAAAAGAATGAGGAAAAAGCGGCGGTGCCGGTACAGCCGATCATTGATATGGGCAGCACTGTGGTGAAAAACAGCCGGGGGACGATACACTGCCTGACCATCGTGGGGCAGGTGGAGGGACACACGCTGCTGCCGGACAATCTGAAGAGTACAAAGTATGAGCACGTACTGCCGCTGCTGGCGGCGCTGGAGCAGAACGAACAGGTGGACGGGGTGCTGCTGCTTCTGAACACCGTGGGCGGCGACATCGAGGCGGGACTGGCCATCGCGGAGCTGGCAGCGGGCATGACGAAGCCGGTGGTGACGCTGGTGCTGGGCGGCGGGCACTCCATCGGCGTACCGCTGGCGGTGTGCGGAAAGGAGACATTCATCGCGCCCACGGCGTCCATGACGGTGCATCCGGTGCGGATGTCCGGGACGGTCATTGCCGCGCCGGAGACGTACAGGTATTTTGAACGCCTGCAGGAGCGCATTATTCAGTTCGTGGCGGCCAACAGCCGCGTGACCGCGGAACGGTTCCGGGAGCTGATGCTCTCCAGCGGCGACATGGCCAATGACGTGGGGACGGTGCTGTACGGCGAGCAGGCGGTGGCAGAGGGAATCATTGATCGGATCGGTACACTGGGCGACGCGCTGGAGGCACTGTACGGACAGATCGAACGGCGGCATGGATAGACATTGGCGGAGGGCGGGGGCTCTCCGCTTTTTTCATGCCGGCGCGCGGTTTTTCTTGAAAAACGGGGACTTCCATAGTATACTATCTTAGTTAAGGTATGCCAAAGTATAAGAGGTGACGCAGTTGTACTTAAAAGCACTTGAGATACAGGGGTTCAAAAGCTTCCCCGACAAGACGGTATTGAATTTCGGCGAGGACATCACCGCTATCGTGGGACCAAACGGGTCCGGCAAGTCCAACATCTCCGACGCCATACGCTGGGTCATGGGCGAGCAGAACAGCCGCCAGCTCCGCGGCGCCAAGATGGAGGACGTGATCTTCGGCGGTACGGAGAAGCGGAACCAGATGGGCTTTGCCCAGGTGACGCTGGTCATCGACAACACCGAGCATATCTTCCCTACCCGGGAGGAGGCAGAGGTGGCCGTGACACGGCGGTATTACCGCAGCGGTGAGTCGGAGTACTATATCAATAAGCAGTCCGTGCGGCTGAAGGACGTGAACGAGCTGTTCATGGACACCGGTATGGGCCGGGAGGGCTATTCCATTATCGGACAGGGCAAGATCGACGAGATACTGTCTGTGAAAAGCGGCGAGCGCCGGGAGATCTTCGAGGAGGCCGCCGGTATCAGCAAATACCGGCACCGCAAGGAGGAGTCCGAGCGCAAGCTGGAGCGCACCGAGGAAAACCTGGTGCGTATCAACGACAAGATCGCCGAGCTGGAATTGCAGGTGGAGCCGCTGCGGGCACAGGCGGAGACGGCGAAGAAGTATCTGGTGCTGCGGGATGAGCTGCGGGTGCTGGAGATCTCCGTGTGGCTGGAGCAGCTGCAAAACCTGCGGACTGCCAAGCTGAAGCTGGAGAGCGATACGGCTCAGGCCAAGGAGGCCTGTGACCAGGCCCAGGCGGCGCTGGACGAGGCCTACGCCCAGGGAGAGCGTTTTACCGAGGAGATGCGGCAGAACGACGTGGCGGCTGATGCGCTGCGCGGTCAGGTGACCGAGGCGGAGTCCGCCGCCGGCGAGGAGTCTGCGGCCATCGCGGTGCTGCAGACCTCTGTGGAGCACAACAACGAGTCTCTGCGCCGGCTGGAACAGGAACTGACCAGCACAGACCAGCGGCGGGAGAATTTACAGGGACAGATCGACGGACAGCTGGCGCGTATCGCGGACATCGACCGCGACGCGGCGGTATTGGAGACGGCGCTGAGTGAGCTGCTCTCCCGGGCGCAGGCGCTGGCTGACAGCGCAAAGGGCGCGGCGGACGAGGCCGAGGCCCTGCGGGCGCAGGAGGCCATTGCTGTGGCCGAGGCCGCAGACGGGCGCGCCGCGCTGTCCGCCCTGCAGGCGGGCCTGGACGAGGCCGGACAGCGGCGGATTACGGTGCGGCAGGAGCTGTCCGAGGCACAGCGTAAGCTGGAGGAGAGCGAAAAGGACGCAAAGACCAATCGCCGGGCGCTGAACGATGCCAGGGAGGAGGCCCAGGCGGCGGAGAATATCATTCAGGGCCACAGCCTGCGAATGGACAGCCGCCGCCAGAAGGCGGAGAGCGCCCAGAACATCAAGCAGGAGCTGACCCGGCAGGTGAACGCCCAGGAGGACCGTATCCGTCTGCTGACGGAGATGGAGAAGGAGTACGAGGGCTTCAACAAGGCGGTAAAGACCGTGATGCAGGCGGCGGAGAAAAACACGCTGCGGGGTATTCACGGGCCGGTGGCCGGACTGATGACCACAGAGCAGGCCTATGCCGTGGCGCTGGAGACGGCGCTGGGCGCGGCACTGCAGAACATCGTGGTGGAACGGGAGGAGGACGCCAAGGCGGCCATCCAGTTCCTGAAGCAGCGGGACGGCGGCCGCGCTACCTTCCTTCCGCTGACGGCCATCCGGGGCGACGAGCTGCGGGAGAACGCTGCGGGAGAGTATGGTTTTGTAGGCATCGCCAGCCGTCTGGTGCGGTATGACGCGCGATACGACCATATTTTTAAAAATCTGCTGGGCCGGACGGTGGTAGTGGAGGACCTGGACAGCGGTATCGCCATGGCGCGTAAGTTCCGCAATGCCTTCCGCATCGTGACGCTGGACGGACAGATCATCAACCGGGGCGGCTCCATGACCGGCGGCTCCGCCAGCCGATCCTCCGGCGTGCTGTCCCGGGCCAATGAACTGGAACGGCTGAAGGCGGCACAGGGCGCCCTGCACGGTAAGCTGAACGAGGCCGCGCAGCAGGCCGAGGCGGCCCAGAGGGAGCTGCAGAAGGCTGAGTATGAATTGCAGGTGGCCAAGGACCAGCAGCGCAAGGCGGCGGACGAGGTGTTGACCTTACAGGGACGGCAGGACCACTATGACCTCCTGCTGGAGAGCCTGCGCCTGAGCTGCGAGACTATGGAGCAGGAGTTGTCCGGCCTGGACCGCCGGGAGACGGACGGCCGCGGGCGCATGGCCGGGATACAGGCGGACATCACTGCGGCAGAGGACCGCGCGGCGGCGCTGCGGCAGGAGATGCGGGACAAGCTGGCCGGCCAGACCGATCTGACGGAGCAGACCAACCAACTGGCCCAGGCCGTCAGCGACAAGAAGGCCGATCAGGCGGCACTGAGCGCGGAGAAGGACAGCGTTCTGCGGAGCGTGGAGGACCTGCGGGGCTTGCAGGCGGATATGGTATCCGACCGCGCTGAGCGCGACCGGCGGGTGCAGGAGTACCGGCAGGCCAACGAGAAGGCGCTGGCCGATATGGCGGGCCATCAGGCGGCGCTTGCAGAGAAGAACGATCGCGCGGCGCAGCTGCGGCAGCGGCTGGAGGATCTGGCCCAGGCCAAACTGGCGCTGGAGCAGCAGCGTGACCAGAACGGCCGTGACAGCCGCGCCTGCAACGATACGCTTTTGCAGACCATGCAGGCGTACAACAAATTGCAGCAGAAGCTGGAAAACAGCGGCATGGAGGAGGGGCAGATCCTGGAGAAGCTGTGGGAGCGCTACGAGCTGAGCCACAGCGACGCCATGGAGCAGCGTATCGAGCTGGAGAGCGTGCCCAAGGCCACGCGGCGCATTGCCGAGCTGAACCGGGAGATCAAGGGGCTGGGCACGCCCAACATCGGCGCCATCGAGGAGTTCGACCGGGTGAACACCCGATATACCTACCTGTCCGAACAGCGCAGCGATGTGGAGCAGGCCAAGGAGGAGCTGCTGGGCATTATCGACCAGATCACCCAGCAGATGACCAGCATTTTTGCCGAGCAGTTCCAGCTGCTGAACGAGAGCTTCCAGGAGACGTTTTTGGAGCTGTTCGGCGGCGGCAAGGCGCGGCTGGAGCTGGAGGACGAGAGCGATATCCTCAACTGCGGCATCGAGATCAAGGTGCAGCCCCCCGGCAAACAGCTGAAGACCATCACGCTGCTGTCCGGCGGTGAGAAGGCCTTTGTGGCCATTGCGCTGTACTTCGCCATTCTGAAAGTACATCCCACGCCGTTCTGCGTGATGGACGAGATCGAGGCGGCGCTGGACGAGGCCAACGTGGTGCGCTACGCCCGGTATATGCGGCGGATCGCCGGAAAGACGCAGTTTATCGTCATTACCCACCGGCGGGGCACCATGGAGGAGGCGGATGTGCTGTATGGCGTGACCATGCAGGAAAAGGGCGTCAGCCGGATACTGACCATCAATCTCAACGATATGGCCAAGGAGCTGCATATCAAATAAGGAGGGCTTGTTATGGCAATGGGCTTATTTCAAATACTGAAGGAGGCGTTTACCGCCGTCCCCACCTTCGACGACCTGAACGACGAGTTCTACGACGGACTGGAGGAGGCGCTGATCCTGGCCGATGTGGGTGCTGACACCGCCGCTGATACCGTGGCCCAGCTGCGGAAGCGGGTGAAGGAACGCTTTATCGGCCGGATGGACGAGGTAAAGGACGCCCTGCGGGACATCCTGAAGAGCAAGCTGGAGGTGGGTGACAGCGCGTTGGTGCTGGAGGGCAAGCCCGCCGTGGTGCTGGTCATCGGCGTCAACGGCGTGGGCAAGACCACGTCTATCGGCAAGCTGGCCAAGCAGCTGAAGGGCCAGGGCAAGAAGGTCCTGCTGTGCGCCGGCGATACGTTCCGTGCGGCGGCCGCCGACCAGCTGGAGATCTGGGCGGGCCGCGCCGGTGTGGATATCGTGCGGCAGCATGAGGGCGCGGATCCCGGCGCGGTGCTGTTTGATGCTTTGCAGGCGGCCAAGGCACGGAGCGTGGACGTGGTGCTGTGCGACACCGCCGGACGGCTGCACAACAAACAGAACCTGATGAACGAGCTGGCCAAGCTGCGGAAGATCATCGACCGGGAATGCCCCAATTCCAACTGCGAGACGCTGCTGGTGCTGGACGCCACCACCGGGCAGAACGGACTGATCCAGGCACGGACCTTCAAGGAGACGGCAGGGTTGACGGGTATTATCCTGACGAAGCTGGATGGTACCGCCAAGGGCGGCATCGTCATCGCCATCGCCCAGGAGCTGGGTGTGCCGGTAAAGTTCGTGGGTGTAGGCGAGGGCATCGACGACCTGAAGCCCTTTGACCCGACTGCCTTCGTGCGGGACATGATATAAGGAGGGCGCAGCATGACGAGAGCAGACGGACGGGCATTTGACCAGCTGCGCCCGGTGGAGATGACACCCGGCTTTACGAAATTCGCTGAGGGCAGCGTGCTGATCCGCTGCGGCGAGACGGTGGTGCTGTGCAACGCCTCGGTGGAGGAGAAGACACCGCCCCATGTGGCGGAGGGCTGTGGCTGGGTGACGGCGGAGTATTCCATGCTGCCCCGGGCCAACCGGGAGCGCAGCCGCCGGGACGTGGACAAGCTGAAGCTGTCCGGCCGCAGCGCAGAGATACAGCGGCTCATCGGCCGCAGCCTGCGTGCGGCGGTGGATATGGCGGCCCTGGGGCCCCGGACCATCACCGTGGACTGCGACGTATTGCAGGGCGACGGCGGAACGCGGACGGCATCCGTGACCGGCGGGTTCATGGCGCTGGCGCTGGCCTGCAAAAAGCTGGTGGCCGACGGTGTGATCGAGAGGCTGCCGCTGCTGCACTATGTCACCGGCGTGTCGGCGGGTATCGTGGACGATGTTCCCCTGTTGGACCTGCAATACAGCGAGGACAGCCGGGCGCAGGTGGACCTGAACTGCATGATGACGGAGCAGGGACAGCTGATCGAGATACAGGGCACAGGTGAGGGCCGGCCCTTTACCGTGGCCGAGCAGCAGGCACTGGTGGCGCTGTGCGCCAAGGGGTGCGGCGAGCTGCTGGCGAAGCAGAAGGAGATACTGGGAGAGATACTATGAGATTTGTACTGGCATCCCACAACAAGGGAAAGCTGGCCGAGATGCAGGCCATTCTGGGCGAGCTGGGCGTGGAGGTGGTCATGCCCTCCGACGTGGGCGTGGACGTCGACGTGGAGGAGACGGGGACCACCTTCGCGGAGAACGCAGCGCTGAAGGCCAACGCCATCATGGCGGCCAGCGGCCTGCCGGCTATCGCGGATGACTCGGGACTGTGCGTGGACTGGCTTCAGGGCGCGCCGGGGGTGTATTCCGCCCGCTACGGCGGGCTGGACAGTGACCCGGAGCGCTGCCGGCTGCTGCTGAGCAATATGCGCGGCGCCACGAACCGGGCGGCGCATTTCCACACGGCCATCGTCTGCGCCTTCCCCAACGGGGACACCCTGACGGCGGAGGGGGACTGCGCCGGGACCATTGCCTTTGCGCCTATGGGCGACGGCGGGTTTGGGTACGACCCTGTGTTCTTCGTGCCGTCCCTGCGAAAGACCTTCGCCCAGCTGACGGCGGAGGAGAAGAACGCCATTTCCCACCGGGGCAGTGCCCTGCGGGCCTTTGCCGCGGAACTGAAAACGTATTTGGAGAAGCAATGATATGGAACTGACAAGCAAGCAACGCGCGCAGCTGCGGTCCCTGGCCACCAATCTGGACACCATCGTCCACGTGGGCAAGGACGGCATCGGCGACAATCTGATCAAGCAGGTCAACGACGCGCTGGAGGCCCGGGAGCTCATCAAGGGCCGGGTGCTGGAAAACTCCATGTACACCGCCCGGGAAGCGGCGGAGGAGCTGAAGGTAGCCGCCCGCTGCGAGGTGGTGCAGGTCATCGGCAGCAAGTTCGTGCTCTACCGGATGCAACACGACAAGAGCAAGCGGAAGATCGAACTGGTCAAGGCGAAGAGAAGCGTATGAACATCGGTATTTACGGCGGCACCTTTGATCCGCCCCATATCGGCCATGTGACGGCGGCCAGGGCCGCCATGGAGGTCCTGGGGCTGGACAAGCTGGTGCTGGTCCCGGACGCGCAGCCGCCCCACAAGGCGCTGCCGGAGGGCGGCGCCGCGCCGCGGCAGCGGTACGACATGGCGGTGCTGGCCACAGCGGCGCTGGGGAAGCGGGCGGAGGTCAGCGACATGGAGCTGCGCCGCAGCGGCGTCAGCTATACCGCGGACACGCTGGCGGCGCTGCGGGAGCAGTATCCGGATGACACGCTGTATCTGCTGATGGGGTCGGATATGTTCCTGAGTCTGCACAACTGGCGCAGGCCGGAGGCGATCATGGCCATGGCCCACATCGCGCCCTTCAGCCGGGAGGCGGAGGATGAGTCCGCCGCCTTTGCCGCGCAGAGCGCGCGCCTGGAACGGGAGTTCGGCGCGCAGGTGACCGTGGTGCCCAATCCGCAGGTGGTGGAGCTTTCCTCCACCGAGGTCCGCGCCGCGCTGGCACAGGGCGGGGGAGAGGACCTGCTGCCGCCGCCGGTGTGGGGCTATATCCGGCGGGAGCACCTGTACGGTACCCATACGGACCTGACGCACCTGACGCCGGAGGAGCTGCGGCCCATCGCGCTGAGCTATCTCAAGCCCAAGCGGATGCCCCATGTGCTGGGCACGGAACAGGAGGCGGTGCGCCTGGCAGAGCGATACGGCGCGGACGTGACAAAGGCGCGCATCGCCGCGCTGCTGCACGACTGCACCAAAAAGCTGGATATGGACGAGCAGCTGGCGCTGTGCAAGAAGTATCACATTCCGCTGGACGAGCTGGAGAGAAAGGCACTGAAGCTGCTGCACAGTAAGACCGGCGCGGCCATCGCACGGGATGTGTTTGCCGTGGACGACGATGTGTATAACGCGATCATGTACCACACCACCGGCAAGCCGGATATGACGCTGCTGGAGAAGATCATCTATCTGGCGGATTATATCGAGCCCACCCGGGACTTTCCCGGGGTGGAGGCGCTGCGAAGGACGGTATACGAGGACCTGGACCGGGGCCTGCTCATGGGTCTGACCATGACCATCGATGAGATGGAGGAGATGGGTAACCCCGTCCACCACATGACCCGCGACGCGCGGGACTATCTGATGAAAAGAGGGATATCATGAAAACACCGAAAGAACTGGCGCTGCTGGCCGCCCGTGCCCTGTCCGATAAGAAGGGCAAAGAGATCCGCGTGATGGAGATCGCCGAGCTGACCACGCTGGCGGACTATTTCGTTCTGGCCACCGGCGCCAGCAATACCCAGATCAACGCGCTGGTGGACAATGTGGAAAAGGTACTGGCAGAGGAGGCTGGTGAGCAGCCCCTGCACCGGGAGGGCTATCGCGGCGGCACGTGGGTCCTGCTGGACTACGGCTGCATCGCCATCCATGTGTTCAATCAAGAGGCCCGGGCCTTCTACGGCCTGGAGCGTCTGTGGCAGGACGGCAAGAGCGTGGACCTGAGCGGCGTCATCGACGAGCACGAATGAAGTGTTTTCGGCGGTTTTCCCGGAAAACGGGGTTGACATTCGGCAAAAATGCGCTAAAATAGACTTCGATATTGTCAGAAGCGATGAAGGGAAAAAGACAGAGATCATCCACCCGAAGAGAGCCGGCGTATGGTGCGAGCCGGCGGGGACGCTCTGTTGTACTGGTCCCGGAGCTTTCCGCCTGAACAGGGCGGGACGGGTGCGCGCCGTTACAGCGCCGTCTTTTGTAAGAAAGACACGGAGCGCCGCGGAGCGATCTGCGGCGGAAGCAGGGTGGTAACACGTCTATAACGTCCCTGGCTGCGTAAAGCAGCCGGGGATTTTTATTTGCGAAAACAAAATTCACATACAAGGAGAAGCGAGCATGAATTACGATTTTGCGGCCATTGAAAAGAAGTGGCAAGCCAACTGGGAGAAGACAAAGCCCTATGCCGCCATTACCGGCGACAAACGGCCCAAGTTCTACGGGCTGATCGAGTTTCCTTATCCCTCCGGCCAGGGCCTGCACGTGGGGCATCCCCGCCCCTTTACGGCTATGGATATCGTCACCCGCAAAAAGCGGATGCAGGGCTATAATGTATTGTTCCCCATCGGCTTCGATGCTTTCGGTCTGCCCACGGAGAACTATGCCATCAAGAACCACATCCATCCTGCCATCGTCACGAAGAACAACATCGAGAATTTCACCAAGCAGCTGAAGATGCTGGGATACGGCTTTGACTGGGACCGCTGCGTGGACACCACCGACCCCAAGTACTACAAGTGGACTCAGTGGATATTCCTGCAGATGTTCAAGCACGGCTTGGCCTACAAGTCCACCATGCCCGTCAACTGGTGCACAAGCTGCAAGTGCGTGCTGGCTAACGAGGAAGTGGTCAACGGCGTGTGCGAGCGCTGCGGCAGCGAGGTCATCCGCAAGGAGAAGAGCCAGTGGATGCTGAAGATCACCGAGTATGCCCAGCGGCTGATCGACGATCTGGATGATGTGGACTATATTGAGCGCGTGAAGATCCAGCAGCGCAACTGGATCGGCCGTTCCACCGGCGCAGAGATCACCTTCGACACCAATGTGGGCGACCAGGTGACGGTCTACACCACTCGTGCCGACACCCTGTTCGGCACCACGTATATGGTCATCTCTCCCGAGCACCCGCTGCTGAAGAAGTGGCAGCCCCTCATTAAGAACTGGGATGCTGTGGCGGCCTATCAGGAGGAAGCGGCCCATAAGTCCGACTTTGAGCGCGGCGAGCTGAACAAGGAAAAAACCGGCGTGCGGCTGGAGGGTATCGAGGTCATGAACCCGGTGACCCACAAGCCCCTGCCCATGTTCGTCTCCGACTATGTCCTCATGGGCTACGGCACCGGCATCGTCATGGGCGTGCCCGGCCACGACCAGCGCGACTGGGAGTTCGCCAAGAAGTTCGGCCTCCCCATCATCGAGGTGGTGGCCGGCGGCGACGTGACCAAGGAGGCCTTTGTGGCCAAGGATGACAGCGCTGTCATGGTCAACTCCGGCTTCCTGAATGGCATGACCGTCAAGGAGGCCATCCCTGCCATGAAGAAATATGTGGTGGAGCAGGGCTTTGGCAAGGAGAAGGTCAACTACAAGCTGCGCGACTGGGTGTTCTCCCGCCAGCGCTACTGGGGCGAGCCTATCCCCCTGGTGAACTGCGAGAAGTGCGGCTGGGTGGCGCTGCCGGAGGAGCAGCTGCCGCTGGTGCTGCCTCAGGTGGACAGCTATGAGCCCACCGACGACGGCGAAAGCCCCCTGAGCAAGATGACCGACTGGGTCAACACCACCTGCCCCTGCTGCGGCGGCCCGGCCAAGCGCGAGACGGACACCATGCCCCAGTGGGCCGGCTCCAGCTGGTACTTCCTGCGGTATATGGATCCCCACAACGACAAGGCACTGGCCAGCAAGGAGGCGTTGGACTACTGGTCCCCCGTGGACTGGTACAACGGCGGCATGGAGCACACCACGCTGCACCTGCTGTACTCCCGCTTCTGGCATAAGTTCCTGTACGACATCGGCGTGGTGCCCACCAAGGAGCCCTACGCCAAGCGCACCAGCCACGGCATGATCCTGGGCGAGGGTGGCGAGAAGATGTCCAAGTCCCGCGGCAACGTGGTCAACCCCAACGACATCGTAGCCCAGTACGGCGCGGACACCATGCGCCTGCACATCATGTTCATCGGCGACTTCGAGAAGGCCGTCAGCTGGAGCAACGAGGCTGTCAAGGGCAGCAAGCGCTTCCTGGACCGCTGCTTCAATCTGCAGGATATCGCCACCGCTGAGGAGTCCATCTCCGCCAAGAACGAGTCCATCGTCCACAAGACCATCAAGAAGGTCAGCCAGGATATCGACGAGCTGAAGATGAACACCGCTATCGCCGCCATGATGACCATGGTCAACGAGTTCTACGCCAATGGCTGCTCCAAGGGCGACGTGGAGATGCTCTGCCTGCTGCTCAGCCCCTTTGCCCCCCACATGGTGGAGGAGATGTGGGAGAACATGGGCTTTGCCGCCAAGTACGGCAAGATGGCCATGCAGATGGATTGGCCCGAGCACGACGAGGCCAAGACTGTGGACAGCCACGTGGAGATGGCCGTGCAGGTCAACGGCAAGCTGAAGGGTACCGTCACCGTCCCCGTGGACAGCGACGAGGCTGCTGTGGTGGCCGCCGCTATGGAGAGCGACAAGGTGAAAAAGGCCACGGAGGGCATGAGTGTTGTCAAGACCATTTTGGTCAGGAACAAGCTGGTGAACCTGATCGTGAAGCCCGCGAAATAAAGCGTTGTATCCCCCGGTGCAGCCGGGGGATACTTTTTCTGGAGGGCGGACCGCCGGGACGCACACTTTTTTGCCGTTTTTGTAAAAAAACGACTTGACAAGCTGTGTTATCCCCGGTATAATACACCCGTTAGTCATGTAAATGGCTCTTAAAGAGCACCCAGGATCGAGCCGGGTGTATCGGAGGGAGGGAAACATAAATGTCCGAAGTCCATGTTAAGGAAGGCGAGTCCCTGGACAGCGCTCTGAAGCGTTTTAAGAGAAGCTGCGCCAAGGCGGGCGTCCTGGCCGAGGTGCGCCGCAGAGAGTGCTACGAAAGCCCCAGCGTTAAGCGCCGCAAGAAGTCCGAGGCTGCGCGCAAGAACCGCAACAAGCGTTACTATTAAGTGACAAAGAAGCCTGAGAACATAGGTTCTCAGGCTTCTCTTTTATCTATCCTGTCAGGTCCCGCAGTATGTCGGCGCACTCCGGCAGGGTCAGCAGACCCCGGTGTATGCCCAGGCGCTCGCCCAGAGCGATTTTTCTATGCAGGGTGTCACCGTCGTCCAGCAGGACGAACCGTGTCTCGCCGCCCCGGCGGTACGTGAAATACCGGGCGCCCAGCTCCCGGGAAAAGAATATCTGGCGGCCTGTTTGCAGGGTGGCTAGCTGTTCATCTGTCAGCGGTATGCCCTCACCAGTGGGACAGGGGAGAGGGAAGTCCATCCGCAGGCGCTGGAGGTCCAGCACGATACGGTCCGGCCCGAAGGCACGGCAGCAGGCGGACAACCGGTTTTCGATATCCCCGCCGGACAGGGCGGTGCATACCAGTACCCGCGCGCCGGGAGCCGTGTGGGCGCATTTCTCGTGGACCCACAGGGCGATGCCGGACCGGTGCAGGGGCTGGGCCAGCGCCTCCGTCAGTTCTGCGGCGGGGAAGGGGACGATCACTGTGCCGTATCTCCGGCGGCGGCACTCCTGCACCACGCCGGCTGCCGTTTCCGGGCTGAAGGGTCCCGCCGCGCCGGTGAGCAGCATGGCACCGCCCCGCAGGGCAGGCGGCATGGGCAGGGCACACAGCACTCCGTTTTCTATCCGGTAGGCCGCGTTGGCGATGGGCAGCTGTGCGCCGCAGGCCATCTGGCGAAGCGGCGGTGCGGCGGCGATCATCAGCTGCATAGGCGTACCCCCTTGCGAGACCACGATGTCCGTGGTACAATACTGCTGTACTTTATGAGAGGAGTCGGATACCTATGCCCATTTCCATGACACCCTACCGGGTGTTTGACAGCTACCGCAGCATCACGCCCGCGTTTTTTATGCGGCACGGCATCCGGCTGCTGCTGTGCGATCTGGACTATACCCTGGCGCCCAAGTCCCAGCCGGAGCCGGACGCGGACCTGCGCCGCTGGCTCTCCGATGTGCGGGCGGCGGGTGTGGAGGTCATGATCCTGTCCAACAACCGCAGCCCCGTGCGAGTGGAGCGATTCTGCCGCGATCTGGGGATCACCTACGAGGGCCATGCGGGCAAGCCGTCCGTAAATGGCTTTCGCCGGGCCATGGTGCGCTGCGGCGTCACCCCGCGGGAGACGGCCATGCTGGGCGACAAACTGCTGACGGATATGCTGGGTGCCAACCGGGCTGGCGTGCTGCCGCTGATGGTGGAGCCGCTGGGCGGGCCGCGCGGCGCGTGGAATAAGGTGCTGCATGGCCTGCAGAGGCCGTGGAAGGCCGCCAGTTTGAAAAAACATCCGGAACGGTGACTTTTTTACGCGGAAACACTTGCCAAACAGCAGGTTATCATGTAAAATATATAAGGCCGATTTTGGCTGGTATTATTTATTCAGAGGGAATGGAGATATTCCCTCATACACAATGGGAGGAATATCAATATGGCAACTATTACCGCCGGTGATTTCAGAAACGGCAAGACCTTCGAGATGGACGGCAAGGTCATGCAGGTCGTGGAGTTCCAGCACGTCAAGCCCGGCAAGGGCGCGGCTTTCGTCCGCACCAAGATGCGTAACGTGGTGACCGGTGCTGTGACCGAGACGTCCTTCAACCCCACCGCCAAGTTTGAAGAGGCCTTTGTGGACCGCCGCGATATGGCCTACAGCTACAACGACGGTGATTTGTACTACTTCATGGATCAGGAGACCTTTGACATGGTACCCCTGAACAAGGAACTGCTGGGCGATGCGTTCCGCTTCATCACTGAGAACACCGTGTGCAAGGTGCTGAGCTATAAGGGCAGCGTCTTTGGCCTGGAGTGCCCCAACTTCATGGATCTGGAGGTCACCGAGACTGAGCCCGGTCTGGCCGGCAATACCGCCACCAACACCCTGAAGCCCGCCACCGTGGAGACCGGTGCCGAGGTGAAGGTGCCCCTGTTCATCAACGTCGGCGACAAGATCACTATTGACACTCGTACCGGTGAGTATCTGAGCCGCTGCAAGTAATTTGACAACCAACCGACCGTACAGAAAGGAGCCGAACATGGAGATTTCTGAAAAGGTAGCGTATCTGAAGGGTCTGGCCGAGGGCCTGAACCTGGACACCGACAGCAAGGAAGGCAAGCTGATCGCCGCCATCATCGATGTGCTGGACGACATGGCCGAGAAGTTCGCGGAAGTGGACGACGAGCTGTGCGATGTGGAGGACGGCCTGGATGCCGTCAGCGACGACCTGAGCGATGTGGAGGAGACGCTGTACTTTGCTCTGGACGACGATGAGGATGACGACGAAGACGACGAGGAAGAGGAGTGCTTTGTGACCACCTGCCCCGAGTGCGAGGAGGAGGTCTACTTCGACGAGACTGTTCTGGAGGACGGCGAGGTCGTCTGCCCCAACTGCGGCGCCAAGCTGGAGTTTGATCTGAGCGACCTGGCGGCCGCCGCTGAGGATGGCGAGGACGAGGAGTAATTCCCATATATAAGCATATCCCCCGGCATTGCCGGGGGATATTTCTTTCTATTTACACATTTGCTCAAAAATGCCGGGAAATGGCGGCGGGGCTTGCCTTAACGGGAGAAAAGCGGTATAATAAAAAATACTACACTTTGCGCCACGCGCAAAGACCGATTTGAGGTATACGAATGAAAACTCAGGAAAAGCTGAACATGACCATGCTCTGTGACTTCTATGAGCTGACCATGGGCAACGGCTACTTTGAGGCCGGCTGCAAGGAGCGCATCACCTATTTCGACGTGTTTTTCCGCAAGGTGCCCGATGGCGGCGGCTTCGCCATCGCGGCAGGTCTGGAGCAGCTGATCGACTACATCGAGAACCTGCACTTCACCGAGGAGGACATCGCCTATCTCCGCGGGCGAAACCTGTTCTGCGAGGAGTTTCTGGACTATCTGCGGAACTTCCGCTTCACCGGCGATATCTACGCCATTCCGGAGGGTACGCCTGTGTTTCCCAAGGAGCCGCTGGTGGTGGTCCGCGCACCGGCTATCGAGGCGCAGCTGATCGAGACGTTCACCCTGCTGACCATCAACCACCAAAGTCTGATCGCCACCAAGGCCAACCGTATCGTCCGGGCCGCCAAGGGCCGCACGGTGCTGGAGTTCGGCTCCCGCCGTGCCCAGGGGGCCGACGCGGCCATTGTCGGTGCGCGGGCGGCTTATATCGGCGGCTGTGCCGGTACGGCTTGCACCATCTCTGACGAGGTGTACGGCGTGCCCGCCGGCGGCACCATGGCCCACGCCTGGGTACAGATGTTCGACAACGAGTACGAGGCATTCAAGACCTACTGCCAGACCTATCCCACCAACGCGACCCTGCTGGTGGACACCTATAACACGCTGAAGTCCGGTATCCCCAACGCCATCAAAGCGTTCAACGAGGTGCTCAAGCCTCTGGGTATCACCAAGTGCGGCATCCGTCTGGACTCCGGCGACCTGGCGTACCTGACCCGCAAGGCGCGGGAGATGCTGGACGAGGCCGGCTGGACCGAGTGCAAGATCTCCGTGTCCAACTCGCTGGACGAGTACCTCATTCAGGATATGCTGCTGCAGGGCGCGCAGATCGACCTGTTCGGTGTGGGCGAGCGGATGATCACCGCCAAGTCCGAGCCGGTGTTCGGCGGCGTGTACAAGCTGGTGGCCATCGAGGAGCCGGACGGCACCGTGATCCCCAAGATCAAGGTCAGCGAGAACGTGGAGAAGATCACCATTCCCCACTTCAAGAAGGTGTATCGCCTGTACGGGCGCGACACCGGCAAGGCCATCGCGGACTACATCACCGTGCATGACGAGACGGTGGACGACACGAAGGGCCTGACCATCTTTGACCCCATGGCCACCTGGAAGCGAAAGGCCGTGTATAACTTCGAGGCCCGGGAGCTGCTGGTGCCGATCTTCAAGAACGGCAAGCGGGTGTACGATTGCCCGCCGCTGGAGGAGATCAAGGCATACTGCGCCCAGCAGGTGGATACCCTGTGGGACGAGGTCAAGCGCTTTGACTATCCCCACAAGTACTATGTGGACCTGTCGGACAAGCTGTGGGATATCCAGCAGTGCCTGCTGCGGACCTCGCAGCTGTGATGACCATCTGAAATAAAAGAAAAGGGAGGAGGATCAACAGTGAAAAAGCCGAGAGTCCAGCAGCGGACAGAGCGACGGATATCCGCTGCGCTGCGGCTGGTGATGGTGGCGGTATTGCTGTTGGCACAGATCGCGCTGGTGGTCGGCCTCAGCGACCTTCTGAAGCAGCGCATGGCGCTGGCCTACACCGCGCTGCAGCTGCTGGCCGGTGTGGTGGCCATGCGTATCTGGTCCCGCCCCGGGGCCACCAGCTATAAGATGGGCTGGATCATTCTGGTGCTGTTCGTGCCGGTGGTGGGGCTGATCCTCTATCTGCTGTGGAACGGCGACCGGCCGTCCAAGCGCCTGAGCCTGAAGAAGCCGGTGCCCATCGAGGAGCCGCTGGCGCAGCAGGAGCTCGCCCGCACCAATCTGGAAAAGCTGCGCCAGACCGCGCCCCAGTGGTATCCGCTGGCAGCGTATCTCAGCGGCAAGGGCTTTGACCTGTACCGCAACACGGCGCTGCGCTATCTGCCCACCGGCGAGGCGTATCTGGAGGATATGCTCACCACACTGGATACGGCCCAGCGGTTCATCTTCCTGGAGTACTTTATCATGGCCGAAGGTGAGATATGGGATCGGTTGTCTGATATCCTCTGCCGCAAGAGCCGTCAGGGCGTAGAGGTCAAGCTGATCTTTGACGATTTCGGCAGCATGATGCGTATGCCCAACGAAAAAATAGACGAGCTGCAGGACGCCGGGGTGGAGGTCAGGGTATTCAACCCCGTGCACCACTACGTCAACCGACTGTACTTCAACTACCGCGACCACCGGAAGATCACCTGCGTGGATGGAGATATTGCCTACACCGGCGGCGCCAATATCGCCGACGAGTACGCCAACCTGATCGAACGCTTCGGCTATTGGAAGGACTGCGGTCTCCGGCTGGAGGGCGAGGGCACCTGGGGCCTGACCCGGGAGTTCCTGCAGATGTGGCAGCGGATGGACGGTCAGCTGTACCATGAGTACGACTATTATCGCCCCCTGCACCACCCCCTGGAGCAGGGCTTCTGCCAGACAGTGGTGGACGGCCCCGATGACAACCCCAACAACGCGGCGGAGGATCTGTTCCTCCAGATGATCGGCCGCGCCCGGCGGGAGGTGTATATCACCACACCCTACCTGGCTATCGACGAGCCCATGCTCAAGGCGCTGTGTCTGGCCGCGGAAAGCGGTGTGGATGTCCGCCTCATCATGCCCGGCATCCCGGACCACAAGTTTGCCTATCTGGTGGCGGAGAGCTACTTCGACCAGCTCATGGCGCATGATGTTAAGATATATACCTTTACACCTGGTCTTGTCCATGGAAAAACCGTCCTGACTGACCGCGAGACGGCCTTTGTAGGCTCCGTCAATATGGACTACCGCAGCTTCCAGCTGCACTTCGAATGCGGCGAGGTGTTCTATGGCACGCCCGCCATCGAGACGCTGCTGGAGGATATGGACACCACCATGGCCCGCTGTGCGCCCATGACGCCGGAGCGTATGGCGGAGCGCCCGTTTTGGCGGCGGGCGATAGGGACGGTATTACGGCTCTTCGCCATGTGGATGTAACCCCCGTCTGGTATATTTCCGCCCCGGCTGCGTCGAATATCCAAGAAAGGAATTACCCATGGCCTGTTTTATCATCGGCGCGGGCAGCTTTTACGGCCTGCCTGTGTCTGTTCAAAGGACCGATATGGTCATCGCCGCCGACGGCGGCTGGCATACCTGTCGGGAAAATGGCATAACACCCACGCTGCTGGTGGCGGATTTCGACTCGCTGGACGCCGCGCCGGCGTTTGACCACATCCTCCGCTTGCCGGTGGAGAAGGATGACACCGACATGATCCGGGCAGTCAAGGAGGGCTTCGACCGTGGTGAGAGGGAGTTCCATCTCCTGGGCGGCATGGGCGGCCACCGGACAGACCACACGGTGGCCAATATGCAGACGCTGGCCTACATTGCCCGCCGGGGCGGGCAGGGCTGGCTGTACGGAAACGGTGAGCGCTTCACCGCCATCTGCGACGGGGGCGAGATCACACTCACCGCAGGGCAGAACAGCGTTTTCTCCGTGTTCTGCCTGGGCGCAGACGCGGAGGGCGTTACCATCGAGAACGCCAAGTATCCGCTGACCGACGCCGTGCTGACGGCGGATTTCCCTCTTGGGGTCAGCAATCATTTTATAGGACAGGCGGTGCGCGTCGCGGTGCGGCGTGGCTGCCTGCTTATAGGGATAACAGATAAGGAGTAACGAAACATGAAAAACACCATGAAAAAGCTGCTGGCGCTGTTGTTGGCACTGGTGCTGACCCTGGCCCTGGCGGCCTGCGGCCAGAAGGAGGAAAACAAAACTGATGACCAGACCAACGACCCCGCGATCACCGATCAGGACAACGCCGCTGATGAAAAGGTGACGCTGCCTGTGGCGGACGGCGCGGTCATCGGTCAGGGTGCCGTGGCCTTCACTGTGGAGGTGCAGGGTGCGGACGGCAAGACCGTCACCTTTACCGTCAACACCGACGAGGAGACGGTGGGCGCGGCTCTGCTGAAGCTGGGCGTTATCGCCGGCGATGACTCCGAGTACGGCCTGTACGTCAAGACCGTCAACGGCGAGACTGCCGACTACGATGCCGATGGCACCTACTGGGGCCTCTACATCAACGGCGAGTACGCCATGACCGGTGTGGACGCCACTACGCTGGAGGCTGGCACGACCTACGCCTTCCGTGTGGAGAAGGTCGAGGGCTGACAGGTATAAAAAAGAGACGGCGCAGGCCACATCTTCATAAGTACAAATTGTGGCACAAGGGCGGCTGATGCGAAATGCCCCGTCGCAGGGATTTCCTGCGGCGGGGCATTTTTGACATCTTTAGGCAAAGAAATAAAACCACAGCTCTAACAAGGGAACGAAAAAATCTTTAACACGAGTAAAACCTCCTATTGCAATATGCTGGTAAAAGCTTGCTGGCCGTTTTACTAGAGCAATAGGAGGTTTAATGCGTTTTAAGAAAGATGAATACAAAAATTCCGCAAAGTAAACTAACTTTGCGGAACTTGCAGCTCATAAACGTTGCATGAGCGCACTACCCATCAGTTGTGTTGGTATAAACGTTTCTTGTACAGGTAAAAAGCAGATGTTTTGTACGGCCTGTGACTTATGGGCTAATGATGGGTGATGGTACAGATTCAAAGTCGTCTTAATATCTGAGTGTCCGAGCATTTCGCTCACACTTTTCACATCTATTCCCCGTTCAACACAGCGAGTTGCATAGGTGTGGCGCAGAATGTGAAAATTTCGATAGTGAACTCCGCATTCCTTCAAAAACAGCTTGTACTGGTATTGACAGGTACGAGGGGCCATAGGTGCGTCCGTGCCTGTCATCAAAAAACTATCTATTGAATTAGAAAGACGCACTTGTTTCAGCAACGCTAACATATCTGCAGGAATGGGTATCCGTCGTAGGGATGATAAACTTTTAGGGGGCTGGATCACCAGTTTGCCTACTCCATCTACGGTCAATCTCTGTACTGTGCGCTGGACAGAAATTACTCCCGACGAAAAGTCAATGTCAGACCACCGTAGTGCACACAACTCTCCTAAACGCAAACCACTGTTCAATGTCAGCAAAATAGCTATTCCTAGAATACTCGGTACATCGAGTACTCTATTGGCAATGGAGTTTATCTCTGCATCTGAAAAGATTTCCGGCATATTTTGCCGATACTTCGGGAGTTTTGCGCCATGTGCAGGACTGCTGCAATTGAATGTAGTCTCTGCATACTTTAAAACGCCCTTCAATAATGTGCCTATATCTTTCAACGTCTTCTGTGACAGCTCGCTATCTATCTGTTTTTGCTGCAAAAAAGATGTGAATGCTTTTGTTGATAACTGATCTACACATACACGGCCCAACGATGGGAGAATATGCTTTCGCAGCATCTGCTCATAGCGCAGGTAAGATGAGAGCTTTATAGTGTTTTCCTTTTCGGCCAAGAAGCCTGTTACGGCCTCTTGGATAGTGACCACACCTCTTTGCTGAATGGCATTCTTCTCAGTTTTAGGATAACCCCTGTAGCGTGAATCATTGCTCCTAATAATTATCTGTTCTGAGTTTTTGGCCTTAGATGCCTTGCGGATGTAGATGCCTCTTTGCGACCACTGCCGTGTTCCTGCATTACAATACTCTCTTTTGCAATGCTGCATAGTCATCCTCCTTTGCCTATCAATCTCAAATTTGTCTACAATATTCGAATGTTGGAGAACTTCCATTAATCAATCGATTATTGCACTTTCCTGTTGACTTCTGCCAATAAGTGTAGTACTTTTATATCACAAGATGCTCCGCAAAGTTAGTTTACTTTGCGGAAGTGCGGCAGGAAGGCCATTACATTTCTGTATTATGCCTTAATATACCCTGCTGATACACATAAAAACTTCATAGGCCCTGGGATGTCTTACAGCGGTTATCCGAACTGCGTTCTGTGCGCGGTCAGGTAATTGCATAAAAGGAACGGGAATAATAATCCCACGCGAACGGCACCGTGGGCGCAAGAATGCACCAAAACAGCAGTAGCTGTTGGACGAAAGTCCGCCATTGAGGGATGCCCCTTGAGAAGGTAGGTAGCAAACGAGGAGCAGCAGCTCCGTGGCGCGAGGCGGGAGACTTGTATGATTAGGGCCATTAGCGGTGGGCGGATTCTCCACGCGTTGTGACAGGAGTGCTTGTTGTGACAGCTATCATAGTTTGTTTACGCACTTCTATTTTGGGTGCTTGCCGCTTTTTTCAGTTTAGCTGAAAGAGGCGGCATTTGTCATTATTGAGGGGGAAAATATGTCAAACAGAGATCCACGCCAACGATTTGACTATCAAAATTGGTTAAATGGTCAGGTCGCCGAACGAGCTAAAGCCTCGCTGGCGGCGCGGGACGCGGCGTTTGCCGAAAAGCACGCCGAGACACCCTTGCGGGAGTTGGCCCAGTATCTGGCCCGGTGTGCCCGCACCCTGCGCCACAGCCCAGCACCCTGTGAGGTGGACGGCGGCGCGTTCATCGAACAACGCTTCGGAAGCTGGGACGCAGCCCTGCGTGCGGCCTGTCTGCCGCCCGCACGGACGATGAAGCTGAACGGCACGGCTCGCTACCGCAGGGAACGAGCGGTACAGGAGCCGCTGTTTTTGGCGGAGCGCAAGGAGAAGAAGCGGCAGAAGCAGATCGAGAAGAACCTGCGGCAGGGCCAGCTGGCCCACGAAAAGGCCGTGAAGCGCCGCGCAGAGCGGGAAGCCGCCGAAGCAAAGAAAGCGGCTGCCGAAAAAGACACCAACCCTTGTCAAGCCATGACGGTCTGAACGGAGACTGTCAGCTTTCCATAAGGGCGGGAGGGGTTCGCCGACCCCTCCTGCCGTCCTCAAACTGTTACCCGGTAAGCACGTCATGATGGCACATGACGAGTTTATAAAATTTTTAAGGAGGAAAATGACATGAAGAAGAGAGTACTGTCTCTGCTGATGGCAGTCATGATGCTCGTAGCCCTTGTGGTTCCGGCATCTGCCACAACAGACACAAGCGGCACTGTGACGGTGTACGTCACCTACGGAATGTTCACCGAGGGTGGTATTGGAGAACAGCCCGCCTATCGGGGAGGCATCCCTACTTCCACCAACATCAACGCAAACTTCTATATTTCGGACTACACCATCAGCATCAGTGATGTTTTCGACTGCTTGGCGGACACGCAGAGCGCCTACGCAAAGCCGACCACGACACCTTCGAGCTTCAAAACGCCCAATGTGCTGGATGCCCTTTTGGTTGCTTTTTGGCTGAACGGCACTGACATTACGGACTCCAATAAGGTAGTCGCCGGTTGGGATGCAAACCCCTTGGAAGGTAACCCTGGCGGTTATATTAACGGTGTCTATCCCCAGTATGCTACCTACGGCAATCCGTATCCCGATACCGAGACTATCAACGGCGTTGTCTATAACAAATATAGCGGCAGCGGCTGGAACATTGCCTATGGCAGTAATGCAAGCAATATCGCCGCCACGGGTACGTACAGCACCAATGTGACGCTGACAGACGGAATGATCATCGTTTTCGACTTCAGTCCCTACTGCATTTACGAGGTACAGAGCAACAGCTAAATACATACAGCAGAAAAGATAAAGGGGCGGGCACACATCGCCCGCCCCTTCCTTTTTATAAGTTGATTTTAAGAAAGGCAGTACACGAATTATGAAAAAACGATTGGCAAGCCTGCAAGCCGGGCTGCTGGCACTGGTGCTATTGTTCAGCCTGCTGCCGGTAAGTTCGTTTGCCACGGAACTAGATGCTGCGCCTGATTCAGTCATTACGACACAAGAGGACGCCGCCGCTGACCGCAACACAGCGGCAGAGGAAAGCGGAGAGCATACGTCCAGCGCAAGCGATGCGCAGCCTGCGGCAGGGGGCACAGAGTCAACTGCATCTGACTCAAGCGCAGGAACTGAGCAGGATGAGACACTTACCTCTGCGCCTTCCGACACAACTTCCGAGGCAGCAGACACGGTGGAGATACCGAACACGCAGGATGCGGCGCACGAGGATGACGTAAACCGCATGGTGGCGGTGCAGGACACCGGCTTTTCCGCAGCGGATTTTTCCTTTTATGAAGTGCGGACATGGACAGGTTCGCATTATGAACGTATGCGATTGGAAAAGCCGACCCAACTCGTTGAAAATGACGGGAAATATACGCTCTATTTCCCCTATGGCGGTGCAGGCACTTATAAATGGAATGTGCGCGTGGAAGCTCCGGTAAACTATTCTGATACATTTTCTTTGTATTATATGACATTTTTGACCGGGGACGGTATTACTACTGATGAAGGTTATTCCGTAAACGCATATTCCAGCCTACATACCAAAGAAGACGCCAGCGTTGTTCAAAGCGTTGAAAGTGACATCCACCCGCATTCAACACCGGCAGCCTTAGGCGGCAACATCTACTATTCAAAGACTATAACGCTGATTTGGACGGAGAATGGGGAGAAAAAAACCTGCCTGATCGATGTGAAGCCCTACTGTGACATGGAGCTTTCCACAAATTTCAATATCTCCGAGAAAAACGGCAGCAAGCCGGGCCCTCGTCCGCTGGAGCAGATAGATAGCACCACATATAAAACAAACTTAGTCAAAGGAAGGGAAAGTTACGCACAAATCGTCCTTATGGACTCCACGAATCGACTTCAAGTAAGCTATGGTGGCAGCATACTTGCCGACGGAGTTACTGATACAGGCTGCACTATTCCCCTTGATACCACCGAGGTCGGTACCAAGGAATACAAAATAGAACTCAGAGACTCAAGGGGTGAAGCGGAGGCCAAAACCTATACGCTGATCGCAGAGACACTACCTTATGACTATACGCCGGAAAGCGATCCGGAAAAGACAACAAAGACATCACCGATTCCGTCAAAAATGCATAAGGTCACAGATCAGGGTAACGCCACACTGACATTCGGCTTGACCAACAAACAAATCGAAGACATTAAAACAGCTGGAGGCCAAACATCCTACTTGTGGGCAAACAATGGTCAGGTGCTGTCGACAGAAAGCACCTGCAAAGTACCGACAGAATATAACGTCGACAAAGCCATATTTTCGCTGACTGTCACAAATACTGTTAACGGCATTGCGTGGTCCAAGAGTTTTTCCTTTCCTATAAAAATTCAGATCCCAAACAACCTCTCTGGAATTTTCTATGCCAAGATCAAGACCGACAGTACCGAACTGACTTTCGGACACACTGCCAGCGACCTGAAGGCGGTAGTCGACGACTCGAACGCCCCCACAGACCTACTTTATCAATGGTATTCGAAGAACGGCAATAGTCTGAAGAAGATCACGGATGCCACGGCAGCTACCTATACACCGCCGACCAATGCCGTCGGTACCGTGGAGTATTGCTGCATCGCACGGGTCGCTTACGCAGAGCTGCCGACGGTCAAACCCTCCAGTATTACCGGTGAGGATCGCTGGGCAAAAATTACTGTCAAGCCACACGGATGGACAGCCGAGAGCGGCATCACTGGCCGTGGCACGGAAGATGACCCGTATATCCTGCGCTGTGCGGAGAGCTTCGCTGCCCTGCGGGATGAGGTAAACGCGGGAATTTCATACGCCGGCTCCTTCTTCAAGCTGGCGGAGGATATTACGCTGCCCGCTGATTGGACGCCCATCGGATGCCTGAAGGACGAGTCCGTCACACCCGGTGCGCTGGACTATGCGGATAAGGGCAGAAATATGAACCCATTCAGCGGTACGCTAGATGGGGACGGACATACGCTAACGATGGCGAAGGGCAGTCGGCCTCTTTTAATGTTTGCCCGCAAAGCCACGGTCAGAAACTTGAATATCCAAGGTGAGCGCATTGTCGGCAACGGTCTGCTGGAACGCTATGTCATCGACTATGGTACGGAGGGCTACTACAACAACAGCGTACCGAATACCATAACCATTGAAAACTGCCACATCGTCGGTGATACCAATATCACTGGATCCGGCTTCCTGAGCGGATATGCCTCTGGCCTGAATATCGTGATGATCGTAAACTGCTCTGTCGGCGAGGATGTGGTCATTGGCTGTGACAAGGACCAAAGCGAGGTGGGGTCTCTTGCAGGGCACTTTAACGGAAGCGTAATGAACTGCACCAGTGCCGCTACCGTATACGGCAAGTCCCGCGTCGGCGGACTGGTCGGCTACAAGGGACAGTCCATGGGCCCATGCTCTATATCAAGCAGCTCGTTTACAGGAAAAGTAATCGCCACGGGTGACTATGCGGGCGGCATCTTGGGCAGCGGATACAATCAAGGTTCTGCGCCCAACTCGCCCTGGGCCACCATCAAAGGCTGTTTTGTCACAGGAAGCATACAGGGCCGCGATGGAGTTGGCGGTATTACCGGCGGCGAGCCGGGTGTGGTCCAATGCTGGGACAATGGCATCGGCGGAATCACAGACAACGTGTTTTACGGAGAGATTCACGCTACCGGCACGAGTGTAGGGGCCATTGTGGGCACGATTCGCTCCCTGAACAAGAACACTCTAGTAGATAACAATTATTATTTGGCCGGCTGTGGCACCAGCAAGGGGATCGGCTCAATCACAACGGTCGATACGAAATATAAGCCATCTACGCTGCCTAAAGACACGGAATATATCTGCACCAGTGACGGCTACACCAACATATTCTTCAAGGATGGCGATTACAGCCGCGAGGATGACCCAGTAGGTAAGGATGCAGATAAGCTATCAAAGGCTGTTACGAATACAGTGCTGAAGGATGGCACTGTTGTTCAGTGGCTTAACACTTCGGAGAGCAGCTACCATAACTGGATGCAGGGTACGGTTGGGCCGATCCTCAGCAATAAGGCTATCGCCTATGATTTGGAGATTACCGGCGAGATTAACCAGCACTATGTCGGCGATGCTCTGAATCTGTCCGGCCTTACGCTGACGGCCAAGTGGTCTGACGGTACGACTACCAATGTACCGCTGAATGACCCCGACCTCAAGATCACCGGCTACGACGGCGGCAAGCACGGCCAGCAGACGGTGACGCTCCAGTACGGCGCGGCTAAGGTAGAGATCGTCGTCACCGTGCTGTATAAAGAGCCGGAGGACATTACCGTGACCATCACCCTGCTGGGCGACAAGGCCCACGGCGACAACGGCCAGGTACACGGACTGTCCAAGGGCGGCCTGACCGCGTGGGTCAGCGGCCACAAGGTGAAAGTGACCACCAACATGACTGTGTGGGACGCGCTGAAGCAGCTGCCCGGCGTAACATGGGATAACCCCACCGGCAACTACATCAAGAGCGTGACCTACGGCGGTGTGACCATTGGCGAGTTCACCAACGGTAAGAACTCCGGCTGGATGTATACGCTGAACGGCAAGTACCCCATGCTGGGCGTCAGTGAGCAGTATCTGAAGAAGGGCGACGTCATCGTGTTCCACTACACGGATGACTACACGCTGGAGGCGGCGGACATGGGCCCCGCGCCGGAGGAGAAAAAGACCGCTGATGAGGTCATCGCCCTTATCAACGCCATCGGCGTGGTGGATCTGACCAAGGGCGATGTCATCGCCAAGGCACGCGCCGCGTATGACGCGCTTTCCGCGGCGGACAAGAAGCTGGTGACCAACTATCAGACGCTCCTGGACGCTGAGGCGGCCTACGCCAAGCTGGTGGCCGAGCTGGGCAAGAAGGCGGACAGCATCTACAAGACCACCGGCGACTATCTGGCAAAGCTGGGCACGCCCAGCGTGGGCAGCATCGGCGGCGAGTGGATGGCGCTGGGGTTGGCCCGCAGTGGTCGCACTGTCCCAGAGGGCTACTATGACGCTGTGGTCAAGTATGTCAAGGACAACATCGACAGCAACGGACGGCTGGACAAGAACAAGGCCACCGAAAACGCCCGCATTATCCTGGCGCTGACGGCCATCGGCAAGGATGTGACGAATGTGGACGGCCATGACCTGCTGGCCGGGCTGAATGAGATGTCCTACCTCTCCAAGCAGGGCATCAACGGTGCGATATTCACGCTGATCGCGCTGGACAGCCACAACTACACGCCTGCCGGCGATGTGACCCGCGACAAGCTGGTACAGGCTATTTTGGAAGCGCAGATCAGCAGTGACGGCGGCTGGAGCCTGGACGGCAAGAACGCCGATGTGGACATGACCGCCATGGCTATCCAGGCGCTGGCAGCCTACTACAAAAGCAACAGCAGCGCGAAGAAGGCTGTGGACAAGGGACTGAGCTGGCTCAGCTCCGTGCAGCAGAATGACGGCGGATTCACCAGCTGGGGCGCAGCCAACAGCGAATCCTGCGCGCAGGTCATCGTTGCGCTGACTGCACTGGGCATTGACCCGACCAAGGACAGTCGGTTCATCAAGAATGGTGTCAGCGTGCTGGACGCGCTGTGCAGCTTCGCGGTGAATGGCGGAGGATTCAAGCACCTCGCCACCGAGACAAGTGCCAACGGCATGGCGACGGAGCAGGGGTTTTATGCACTGGTGGCATATTACCGGCTACTGAACGGCCAGACCAGCCTGTATGACATGACGGATGTGAAACTGGAGGGCGTCAAGGCCGAAGAGCCGGTCGATGATACCGACAAGTCGGATGATACTGCCGACACGGAGGTCGAAGATACTTCAAGTGGCGGACAGGTGGTGCTGTGGGTAGTCATCGGCGTGGTGGCTGTCGGTGGTATTGCCGCACTGGCGGTGACCAGCAAAAAACGGCATGGCAGAGATGCGGAGTAATACTTGAATACACCAACGCAGGGGCGCGGAAGCGTCCCTGCGTAAGGTGCTTTTGTGAGGGTTTCAACATGAAAAAGAAGTCATTCTGCTTGCTGCTCTTAACGGCAGTGCTGCTATTTTGTGCTGCCTGTGGCCAGACGCAGACAGAACAGCCGGAGGATACCGGCGACAAGGATCAGTACATGACTGAGCCTGTCCCGGATGGCAAGCCCGATCCGGTAGAGCCGCAGGATACGACGGTGGATACCACTACGACCCACACCTGTACTTTCTCCATCTCTTGCGAGACCATTCTGGATAATATGGACAAATGTGTGGAGAACAAGAAGTTTCTCGTACCGGCGGACGGCGTTATCTTTCCTGCCACGGAGGTAACGTTCAGCGACGGCGAAAGTGTCTACGATGTACTGCAGCGTGTCTGCAAGGCAAATAAGATACACATGGAGTCCAGCTTTACGCCGGTGTATAACAGTGCCTATATCGAGGGTATTCACAATCTGTACGAGTTCGATGTAGGGAAGCTCTCCGGCTGGATGTATGCCGTCAACGGCTGGTATCCCAACTACGGCTGCTCCCGCTACCAGGTGAAGGACGGCGACGTCGTGGAGTGGCGCTATACCTGTGACCTTGGCTATGATCTCGGCAGCGGTATGGGTGGATAATGGAGGCACCATGATATAGAGAACGCTGATATAGGAAGCGGAGTTCCCGGACCGCATTGGCCTCTGGAGATATTCGGGAGGCCACCTGACCATGCGGTCAGACAAAATAGTATAGCGGAGAAAAAGCCATGGATGGCTCTTTGTGACCATCTCTGGCTTTCACATTCCCATTGACGTGTTTGTGGTTGTGTGGTAGTTGTGTTTGCTACCAAAACCGAAGGGAGAACACGACTATGAAAAAACTTGTACTGCTAACTCTATGCATCGCCCTGCTGCTTACAGGCTGCGGGCAGGCTGCTGCGCCGGAAGTGGACACCGTTCCCGCGATAGTGCAGGAGGAGACTATCCCCACAACTGACACACAAGATGTGCCGACGGGAATAGCGGAAGTAGCTGTCGAACCAACCATATCAGAAATCCCCGCGCAGTCGCAACACGCGCCCGTTGTTGCGCCGCTGGAGGAACCCGCGGTCACTGTGCCAGCCGAACCGCCAACAGCGGACACACCCACACAGACACCCGAACCTGCACCCAATACAGGCTTAGACACCGTGCCGGCGCAGACGGCAGAGGAAGTGCCCTCTGCGCCTCCCGCCACCGGTGGCATCTACTCCGTCGAGGAGGCTGTGCGTGTGGGCAACGAGTACGCCAAGGCACAGTACGGCGTGACCATCGACACCAGTATGACCACCGCTGACTCCAGCTACTATCCCGGCACAGCGGACAGTGTAGCGCGGCTGACCGAACACGGCGGACAGGCCGCATTGAATGCCGCCGTCTGCGGCAATGTGGACGCCACCTTTGCATGTCTCGCGGCATTGGACAACGCGGATGTGGTCAGCGCATACGCACGGTTCAACTGCACCGTTCGCTATAACGCGGCAGGAGATGAGTACATCGTAGTGGTGCTGTACGGCTGATATACACGGAGCAGCTCCTGCGTCGGTGTAAGCAAAAAATAGGGAGCCGGTCGTTCGACTGGCTCCCTATCATATTCATACCTCATTCAGTTTTACTCTCAGCGTATCGACGATCTCGTTTCTTTCCTCGTCTGTGCGTGCGGAACGGTATCGCTCCACCGCCGCGTCGCGGAGCTGCTCCGACTGCCGTGACCATACTTCAAAATCCGCTTTGCTCATTGTCCCCTTACGGACACGGGCAAAGTATTTTTTATAGGCGCGGATCTGTATCTGCCATAGCGGATCGTTCTTGGACTTCTCCTTAAAACTTGTCATAGCCCCCACGTCCCGGCAGGTCTTACCTCCCAGCTGCTCAGACGGCCTGTCGCAGTAGGTATAGCTCATTCCCGGCTTTTGTAAGAACCACCGTCCGCAGTGGGCGCATCGCTTTGGCACGAAGCCCCGCTGCAAACCTTTCATAAACTCCACATACACGAAATCCAGCAGCCCGTCAAAGTACATTCGCTCCACGATCTCCGGCTCGGTACAGTACATCCCCTTGAGCATGTACTGCGTCTTTACCTGCGGCGCATCTACCTCTCTGTCCGCGCCGAGGCTGACGCCGCTGATAAACGGCTCCAAGTGCGCCTGCAAAATGTGTTCCGCCAAGGGCAGCTTCCGCTGCCCTTTCTTCTTTTCGAAAACGGCCTTGCTGAAAAGCTCATCCAAGAACCACGCGTAGCGTTCCTGTACGAAGCGGATGGCCTTGACCTGCTCCTGCATGAAGGGGATCAGCTTGCTCCTGCGCTGCAGTACAAATTCCTCGATCTCTTCTCTTATTTCGCCGGTGAATAGTTCCTCCACCGAGACCATCTCTATATCCTGTGCCAGATACAAGTAGCTGCGGTACAGCGGCAGCCACCCAAACCATTTCAGAGCATTGAAAAACGTTCCCAATACCGCCTCGGTATGGCTCTGGGAGATCACGCTCTCCAGCTCATCCAATGCTTCCTGAAACGGCGTGACATCCATGTTGAGGATCTCCGTCAGCACAAATCCGTATGGCAGCGGGTACACCTTCTCCTCCACCCAGTATCCCGCCGCACCAAACTCGACGCGTGTGTTGGTGTACATCCTGTCCATATCGAACATATCTTTTCCCAATATTCCCACGGCGCGTCCCTCCTGCGATTGATAATCTATTTCGAATAATAGTGTATCTGCTAATATCGTAAATTATCTATTGCTAAATGTCAAGGGAAATGGTACCATCGCAGCACTCGAATATTCACAGACGATATAGATTAGCAAAGGAGGACTGCTATGACATCAAGAAAAACTCTTTCTACCATCGACGCGGACACGCTGCTGTCCACTACATTGCCGCCCACACGGTTCATCATAGACCGGCTGCTGCCGCAGGGGTTACACATCCTTGCCGGAGCACCGAAGGTGGGCAAATCGTGGCTGGCTCTGTGGCTGTGTCTGCAAGTGGCGCAGGGAACAAGCGTGTGGGACCTCCCGACCCATAGAGGCACTGTGCTCTACCTCTGCCTGGAGGACAGCCTCACCCGTATCCAAAGCCGCCTGTTTCAGATCACCGACGACGCGCCGGAGGCACTGCACTTCGCCACCATCGCCGCAGGCATCGGCGAGGGGCTGGAGGAGCAGCTCACCAACTTTCTTACGCAGCACCCCGACACCTCGCTGGTGGTCATCGACACATTGCAGCGCATCCGCACCGGCAGCGACAGCGGCAATCCCTACGCCAACGACTACCGTGACATCTCTGTACTGAAAGCGTTGGCGGATAAGCACCACATCGCCATCCTGCTCATTCACCACCTCCGTAAGATGAACGATGATGATCCCATGAATATGATCTCCGGCACGACGGGCATCAGCGGAGCGACAGACAGCAACTTCGTGCTGAAGGAACGTAGGCGCGGCAGCGGTGAAGCGACCCTGTACTGCACCGGACGGGACATAGAATACCGCGAGCTGCCGTTGGTATTCGATAAGAGCGGCTACACATGGCGGCTGACAGAGCCGGTGGAGGGGGAACGCACTTCCATCGACCCGGAGGCAATTTCCCTCTCTGTCTTTCTGCGGGGGCTGGGCAGCTTCGAGGGAACGGCTACGGAGTTAAGCGCGCTGTTGGAAGCACAGACGGGCGAAAAGCTGACGCCCAGTGTGCTGTCCAAGCGGCTGGTGAAGTACGCGGAGATACTGGAGCAGAACGGCATCCGCGTGGTCAGCGAACGCACACGGACAACGCGGACGCTGAGTATCCTTTGCCTTCCGTGTGACGGGAGTGACGGCAGTGACGGGAAAAACTGATATGGTGCCTGTGTTGAATTTGCCGTCACACCTGTCACAGCCGTCACAGAGCGAAAATGTACCGATTTTTGACAGCGGTACACGATGCCGTTTCGTTCCGGAAAATCACGATTTTGGAGGAAAATCAGAGGTCGAAAAGGGAATTTCCCAGATACGCCGCGCCTCGCGCCCTTTGCCCGCCGTGTTGCCGCCTGTGGGCCGGTGTGTGGCCTCGCAGGGCGGAGGTAGGGTACGGATACCACCCGGCCCATTTGGGCGCGTGTTGGGGAGCTTTTCGGTGCGCCGAAAGCGAAGCAGGAGAAAGGGGCGGCGTCGTGGACGCCCCCACCCCGGTCACTTCTGCCCGCAGTGCGGGCGGTTGCGCCGTTCCACCAGCGGCGTCGTAGAAGGGAATTTTCGGCGGGCGGTGGGGTCGAGAACAGAAATGATCCCGCAGTTACGGGAAAAGCTGCGGGGTCGCGGCAAAAATTCAAGGAGGAAAGCCGAGATGACAAATAACAAGGAAAAGTACGCTTTTTGGCTTATGCCGGAAGCGAAGAAAATGATAGAAATAAACGCGCCGCTGGCTAACTGCGGCAGCCAAAGTGAGTTCGTGGAAAAGGCGGTTCGGTTCTATGACGGCTACCTGAAGGTGCAGAACGCCGGTGCGTTCCTGCCTCACGCAGTGGCTGACGTGCTGGAAGGTTCGCTGGGCGTGTTTGAAAACCGCATGGCCAAGCTGCTGTTCAACCTGGCCGTGGAGCACAGCATTACCAACCACCTGCTGGCAGCAGACGTGGACATGACACGCGAGGAGTACAACAAGCTGCGCGGCGGCAGCGTCCGCGAGGTCACCAGCACACGCGGCACGATCTCGCTGAAGGATGTGATTCAGGAGGACTATTATGACTGAATACGAAGAATACAAGCAGACCGGTATGCTGGGCAGCTACCAGCCGGAACGTACTCTGCTGCGTGAGACAGACGATGGTGTGCAGCCTGTATTCCGTGATACAACTTATCACTATGACGAGGATGCTGTCATCGTGGAGCGTGACATGATGGTGGGCAAGCACTGCTTCCATGTCACCTCTATCTTCCCCGGCCAGCCAACAACTACCGCCACGAAGAAGTTGCTGGTCTGCATCGACTCAAGTATAGAGAAGGAAAAACGGTAATTCTTTCAGTAGACTTTGGACGAGCCTTGCGGTATGGTGTGTGTACCGCATCGGCTTGCCCTTGAGAAAGGAGGAAACATGGCAAGTCAAATCACAGCCAACATCATCAAGAACGGAGAGCCGGTGGACATCCTGTATGGTCGCTTGAGCCAGGAGGACGACCACGCTGGTGACAGCAACAGCATCGTCAATCAGCGCAGTTATCTGGAGAAGTACGCCGCCGACAATGGATTTCAGAACCCCGTGTTCATGGCGGACGATGGTTACAGTGGCACCAACTTTGTTGAGGTAAGATAACGTAACCTTTTTTGCAGAGGGCGTTATCTTACCTCTTTTTGATGTATGTTAGATAGCATAACTCTTTACGTCGGCTC
>OHMU01000208.1_pt1 | contig 41691 bp, 36 predicted proteins | sample 1569441 | NCBI WGS metagenome assembly OHMU01 (sample SAMEA3879527, study PRJEB24766) | human gut metagenome | biome: human-associated habitat; feature: feces | place: USA | collected 1985/1987 | reverse complement strand
CATGATTATGACCTGCGCGCGTTTGAAAACCCTGTCTGGATGTATGCAGGCGCGCGTCACGCGCTGGAGCTGCGTATGCGGCGCACGGAGCTTCTCGGCATCTTCGAGCCGGACTGCATGGCACTCGGCCGCTGGTGGGCCAGCAGCACGGCCCGGCGCAGCTGCCGCGGCGGATACGGTGTTCTGCCCGTCCCGGCAGAGCTTCCCGGTGCGCTCGACACGCTCGACGCTATGCTGGACGGCAGCCGCAGCGCGTTTGAAACCTTCCTGCGCATCCCGCTGCCCGCGAGACGGCGCAACATTGAGCTTGACTGGAAGGATTACGACGATCTCGGCTATCTCTCCGGCCACTCGGTCGGCGAGGCGGAGGGCGCGATGTTCGACGCGCTCGTGCAGACCCACGCCTCGCTCGATATCCCGCTGATCATCCTCTCCGCCGGGCAGCTGGACGCGCCGCAGCTCGGCGAGCTGTTCTACTTTCTGGAGCTGACCGCTGCCCTGTGCGCCGCGGCTGACGGGCTGAATCCCTTCGACCGCAAGCGCAGTTCTCCGACCAGAGCGCAGGCAGCCGCGCTGCTGCGCGGCTGAAGCCTGCTCCTGTTTACGATTTTTTCACAAGTAGGTTCTTGTGTTTCCGGCAGAAAGCTGGTACAATGAAGCTGACCACATGAGAAAAGGAGGAATGCCCGTATGGTCAATATTATGATGGGCCCCGAAGGCTCCGGAAAGACGAAGCTGCTCATCGGTGCTCTCAATCAGGCAGTTCAGCGCGAATCCGGCAGCATCGTCTGCATCGAGAAGGGCGATACACTGCGCTTCGACGTCGACCACAAGGTTCGGCTCATCGACATCAAGGAATACGCTTACGGCGGTTATCCGTTCCTGCGCGGCTTTATCAGCGGCCTGCACGCGGGAAACTTTGATATCACGCATATTTTTATCGACAACCTTTACAAGCTGTCGCAGGACAGCGACCCCAAGGAAACCGAGAATTTCCTTGACTGGTGCAGCGTCTTCTCCGCAGAAAACAGCGTCGCGTTTACGCTGACGATCGCGGGCGAAGCCAAGGATGCACCGGAATATATCGCAAGATATATGGACTGAATTTGAGATCGCAGGCGCTGCGGGCCTCCCACAGCGCCTTTTGAACGTTGGCAGAGGGGGCGCGGCATGGAGCAGCAGGAATATGCGCAGCGGGGCTATCTGCGCGAGGATTTTCGGCTCTTTCACCTCAAGGGCGCGATGGAGGAACAGCTCGACTGGCACTACCATACCTTCCACAAGCTGATCTTCTTTCTCGGCGGCCAGTCCGGCTACGGCGTCGAGGGGCGCAGCTACCCGCTTGAGCCCGGCGACGTGATCCTCGTCCCGCAGGGCTGCGTCCACCGGCCGGAGGCCGCGCCCGGCGCGCCGTACGAGCGCGTCATTCTCTATCTGTCGCCTGACTATCTCGCCCGCGCAGGCACGGCGGAGTGCCCGCTCGACAGCTGCTTCACGCTCGCCACGGCCCGCTTCCGCTTCGTTCTGCGCCCGCAGGAGGGACGGCAGGCCCTGCGCCGCACGCTCTTCGCACTGGAGAGTGCCTCCGTGCAGCCGGGCTTCGGGCAGGAGCTGCTGGCAAAGTCCCTTCTGACGCAGCTGCTCATTCTCCTGCACCGCGCGAGCCTTGCGTCCGATGAAAAGATCGCGGCCATCATGCAGTATCTCTCCCAGCACCCGACGGAGTCTGTCTCCATCGACGATCTGGCCGCCCGGTTCTATATCAGCAAATATCACATGATGCGGCGCTTCCGCGCCGAGACGGGCTATACTGTCCATGCGTATCTGACCGGCAAGCGCCTCGCCCTCGCGCGCGAGCAGATCGCCGCCGGGACGCCCATTCTGCAGGCGGCCAGCGCCTGCGGCTTCGGAGATTACTCCGCATTCTGCCGCGCCTACCGCCGCCAGTTTGGCCAGCCGCCCAGCAGCGCAAAGCAGGATGCCGCCGAAACGCCGAAATCGCGAAAAAAGGCTTGACAGCGGGGCGACAATATGCTATGATTCTAAGGCTGAATTTGTCAGAGTGCCTGCGGGTGTAGCACAACGGCCAGGGCACCAGCCTTCCAAGCTGGGGACGCGGGTTCGATTCCCGTCACCCGCTCCATTATGCGCCAGTAGCTCAGCTGGATAGAGCAACTGCCTTCTAAGCAGTAGGCCAGGGGTTCGAGTCCCTTCTGGCGTGCCATTTCCCCTTACGGGCGTCAGCGCTTCCCGTGCGGATGTATATGGTGGGTGTAGCTCAGTTGGTTAGAGCACCGGATTGTGGTTCCGGGTGTCGAGGGTTCGAGTCCCTTTACCCACCCCACAAAAAGAAATGAGGGATCGGGAGTGTCCCGGTCCCTCATCCCTTTCCACACAGGGGTGTCGCCAAGTGGTAAGGCAAGGGACTTTGACTCCCTCATCCGCTGGTTCGAGTCCAGCCATCCCTGCCAGGTCTTTTCGGACGACACCGTCCTTACGATAACTGCATATGCTTCGTTAGCTCAGTAGGTAGAGCACCTGCCTTTTAAGCAGGGTGTCCGGGGTTCGAATCCCCGACGAGGCACCAAGTGAATGAACTCCGTTTTTCGAACATTTTTGTCGAAAAGCGGAGTTCCTCTTATCTGCAAAGCCTTGACTTATCAAGGCTTTTTTCTTTTGCTGTGCAAATGTATGTACAGTAAAACTCTCAGAATGCGGAACGTTTATTTTTACGCAAGGTCGTTATTTGAACACGGTTTTCTCACAAATTCTCGTGATAAGCGGCTTCAAAGGCTTGCGGAGTCTTGTATCTCAAAGTTCTGTGAGGGCGTACCTCATTGTAAAATTGAACATACTGCTCCACACTTTTGCGAAAGCTTTGTTCTGAGGTGTACTCTCTGCGGTACGCCTCTTCTCTTTTGAATGAGGCAAAGAAGGCTTCCGCCACGGCGTTGTCATGTGGCCGTGCCGTAGCGGAAAACGATTGCTTCACACCGCACTTTTGCAGGAGCGTTGTAAATGCGGTGGAAGTATACTGCTTGCCGCGGTCGCTGTGAAATGTCAAATCGGCAGGGGTATCTCGTTCGCGGAAAGCTATCCGAAATGTACTGGTGACCAAATTCGTGCTGGCATTGCGGGATACGCGATAGCCGATGATTTTCCGGGAAAAGAGGTCGAGAATGATGCACAGATAAAGCCAGTAATCGTTGAGCTTGAAGTATGTAATATCACTGACCCATGTTTGATTAGGATGTTCTGCGGTAAATTGCTGCTCCAACAGGTTTTGCTTGCGGTATTTTTGATGCTTTTTAAACTGCTTTTTGGAATCAAGTCGAATGCTGCGCAGATCGAGCTCCTGCATGATCGTAGCAATGCGCTTGGTGCTGACTCTGATACCACCTTCGGCCAATGTAATGCGAATCTTTTCGGCACCATACCGTTGGCCGCTGTCGTCGAAAGCCTGCTGTACCAGACGCATGAGTTGTGTCTGCTCTTGGTCGCGCTGGCTGCGGTCCGCACGGCGAAAGATGTGGTTGTAAAATGTACCGCGAGCGACATCCAATGCTTCGCACAGCTCATGAACACTATAAGTATTATCAGACTGATGGTGGAGATTTTCCAAAATGGAAAGTCTCTTTTGCAGGGGAACATTTGCTATGCATTGAGAAAGGCGGATGATTTCCATTTCATGTTCCAGTTTTGCCAATCGTCTTGAAATGGCGTCAAACTCCTTTGGTGTGTAGGTGCGGGTTGTTCCTTGGATAGTACAGTACGCTTTCCGCCAGCGGTAAAGTGTCCCCTGGGCAATGTGCAGTTCGTGGCTGAGAGATTTGATGGATTCTCCGTTTTGATAACGCTTGATGACTTTTTGCTTGAAATCTGCTGGGTACTCGGTGGGCATGGTCTCATCTCCTTGTGTATGATGAGACTATTGTAGTTGAATTTCTGCGAAGGCGAAAGTGAGTAATCTAACGAAAAAGAAGGCAGACGCCCATGTGGACGGAAATTGTATTTTGCCGGAAATGCAGGAGATTCATTTTTTCGCAAGATAATCTTAGAATAGTAAGTTATGCAACATGTATCGATATAGAAACAGTATTCTAAATTAGTACGGAAACTGCACTAGGCAAAAGTCGTGTTGCTGGAAAGTGGAATTATTATCTGTATTTGGAAAAAAGGCTCGACGTGAAAATAGATACCTGTTATACTAAAAAGACGTAGAGAGTGCAGTAGAGATACTGCATACCATTAGCAATTGGAGAATATTGATATACTCTCTGCTTTGGCAGAATCATCAAGCCTACAACAGAATTGGAGGAATACATATATGTCCATTTTCATTACGAAAATCAAGTTGTATAATTTCCGCCGTTTTCGAGAGTTCGTGATTGAGCCAAATACGAAAAATAATATTCTTATAGGAGACAATGAGTCTGGCAAAAGCACCATCCTTGAAGCTATCGATTTGGTTTCAGGAGGAAACAATCGAAGGGTCGAAGCAATCGGACTGGATAATTTGCTGAACATAGAAGCTGTTACGGAATTTATCAACAGTGATCGATGTTATGCCGACTTGCCAAAACTGAGAGTTGAATTATACCTTAGCGGAGCGTCAGACCCAAGCGTTAATGGTGAAAACAATTCCGACAAGATTGAGTGTGACGGCATCAAATTGGTCTGCGAGCCGAATGAAGATTATAAAACAGAGATAACCTCCGCAATGGATGCGCAATCTGATTATTTCCCTTATGAATACTATTCCATACGTTTTTCGACCTTTGCAGATCAAGTATATACGGGATACAAAAGAAAACTGCGTTGCGCAATGGTGAATAGCGACAATATGGACTCTGAATATGCAACGAATGATTTCATAAAGCGAACTTATTACCAATATACGGGAGATGATGCAAAAGAACGTGCTATATTCAGAAGCAAGTACCGTCAAATGAGAAAAGTTTTTTGTGCGGACAGTTTAAAACCATTGAATGATCGTATTCCGCAGGAAAAGCACTATACTTTTGGCCTTAAAAACAGTCCCGCATCCGCCCTTGAAAACAATCTAATGATTTATGAAGATGAAATAAGCATTGACAACAAAGGAACTGGAAGACAAATCTTTATTAAGACAGATTTCGCATTGGAACATGCGGGTTCAAACGTGGATGTGATTTTACTTGAAGAACCTGAAACACACTTAAGTCATGTCAATCTTAAGAAACTCATTCAAAAAATTGCTAAAACACAGGCTGGCCAGATCTTCATTGCAACGCATAATAGTCTTATCAGCACGAGACTTGAACTTAATAACGTCATTATTCTACATTGTGATGGAGAGAAAAGACCTGTTACCCTCAAAAGTCTAAACCTTGAGACAGCAGCGTATTTCAAAAAAACTCCCCCTGCAAGCATAACAGAATTTGTGCTTTCACGGAAGACTATTCTTGTTGAAGGTCCAGCTGAATACATCCTGTTTGAAAAATTTTATGAAACAGTCACCGGTCATGTTCCCGAAAATGATGATGTACAGATTTTAGATGTACGCGGACTAAGTTTTAAACGTTATTTGGATATTGCATGTCTTACAAAAGGCAAAGTTGCAGTCGTAACAGATAATGACGGAAATGTTCAAAAAAACTGCATAGAAAAATATATCGGTTATTCAGATATGGATAATGTAAAAATATGCTATGAACCAGATGAGAGAAAGCGAACATTTGAGATTGTTCTGTATTGTGAAAACAAGGGCTTATGCGATAAGCTGTTTTCGGGTGATGCGCAGCAATATATGTTGAACAACAAGACGGATGCCGCATACAGGTTACTTTGCCAAAACGATGATATTAGTGTCCCTTCATATATAAAAGAGGCGTTTGAATGGATAAGCGAGTGATTTTTGCAGTTGCTGGATCGGGAAAAACGACCTATATTGTCAATGAGCTATCCCTAGAGAAACGATCCTTGATTCTAACCTATACAGATGGCAATTACGATAATATTTCTCGAAAGATACTTGCTAAATTTGGCGGTAGATGGCCAAACAGTGTTACGCTGATGACTTATTTCTCATTTCTCTATAATTTTTGCTACAAGCCTTATTTTGCAGATATAATTCACGCAAAGGGAATTGTTTTTGACAACAATCCGAATATAAAAATACCTCAAGATTCTATGCGCTACTATCTGAGTCCGTCTGGACTTTTGTATAGCAATAGGCTTGCGTTCTTTTTGGAGCGAGCAAATGCGTTGCCTAAGATAAAGCGTCGTATTGAAAGGTATTATGACGAACTTGTAATTGATGAAATACAGGATATAGGCGGACGAGATTTTGATTTTCTAGAGTCTCTTATGGATACAAATGTGAATATGTTGTTTGTGGGAGATTTCTATCAACACACATTTGATACCAGTCGCGATGGAAACAAAAATAAAACACTATTTGATGATAAGATAAAATATGAATCACGATTTACAGCAAAAGGTATTGTCTGCGATAATACGAGCCTTTTAAACAGCTGGCGCTGTAGTAAAAATGTCTGTCAATTTATAACAGACAATTTGGGAATTAGGATAGGGTCTAATAGATCCGACGAAGATAATACGACGATTGAAGTGGTAACTGATTCGGTGAGAATTGCGGAATATACGAGAAATAACAGTATAGTAAAACTGCATTATCAAAATGGTTCAAAAAAAGGGTATATGCATAAGAACTGGGGAGAGACAAAGGGTGAAGATAAGTATACTGATGTCTGCGTTCTACTTAATAAGACTACCTCAAAGAAAATGGCTGCCGGAAAGTTGGCCGAATTAGCTCCAATGACAAAAAATAAACTCTATGTAGCCATAACAAGGGCAAAAGGAAATGTTTATATTTTCGATGAGTAATAATCTTTGGGATACTTGTGAGACAGTTTACAATCCCATCTTTCTGCTTTACCCCTTAGTCCAAAGTGTTTGAGATAGCATATATCGAATTTATTGCTGTACTACGGAAATTACCCCAATTTTACGGTTGACCCGTGGTACATAAGGGACTTCAACGCTATTTGGTAAGGCTGTCAAGGCCCTGCTGAGAAAATTGATGGAGGAAAAGGCCATGCTGATAAATTCCAACGAATATCTGCATATTCTTGAGTCGATCAAGCAGGAGATCCGCACAGCGCAGTACCGTGCGGCGGTCAGCGTCAATCGGGAGTTGTTGCTCCTTTATCACTCCATCGGTGAGGTCATCAACGCCCACAAGACGTGGGGCAGCAAGTTCGTGGAGAATCTTGCCGCCGATATCAAGCTTTCCTTCCCAAATGCCACCGGCTACTCGGTGAGGAACTTGAAGTATATGGCAAAATTCGCGGCGGCTTATCCGGGCGACGAATTTGTGCAACAGGCTGTTGCACAAATCCCGTGGGGACACAATGTCGTGCTGATGGACAAGCTTTCCAAATCCGAGGAACGCCTATGGTATGCAGAGAGAAGTGCCGAAAATGGCTGGTCACGCAATGTATTAGTTCATCAGATTGAAAGCGGTCTGTATCAGCGACAGGTGCTGGCGGAGAAGGTATCCAACTTTGGAAACCGCTTGCCATCCCCGCAGAGCGAGCTTGCGGCACAGACCATGAAAGACCCGTACATCTTTGACTTTATCCCATTCAAAGCGGACATGGTGGAACGCGATATTGAGCAGGCGCTGGTCAAGGATGTGACAAAGCTCCTTCTGGAGTTGGGAACAGGCTTCGCTTTTCTTGGCAACCAATACCACCTGAATGTGGGAGGCGATGATTTCTATATCGACCTGCTGTTTTACAACCTCAACCTTCGCTGCTATGTGGTGATTGAACTGAAAACCGGCGAGTTCAAACCGGAGTACGCCGGACAGCTGAACTTCTACCTCTCTGCGGTGGATGGCATCCTGAAGAAAGAGCAGGACAATCCCTCTATTGGCCTGTTGCTCTGCAAGAGTAAGAATAACCTCGTGGCGGAGTATTCCCTCAAGGACATGAGCAAGCCCATCGGCGTCAGCGCCTACCAGATCACCAGCAGCCTGCCGGAAGAACTGGAACGCCAGCTGCCATCTGTGGAGGATATTCAAAAGCGGATTAAGGGTTTGAAAGAGTAATTCAATGACAACAAAACCTGTGGGCAATCACAAGATAAGTTGACAGACCGCCAAGGGGTTGGTCTGTCAACTTTTTATATATGGAATAGGGCAAATTCGTTGTACCGCAGTGGGTTCACTGTGGTATTTTTATTTTCGGAGGTAAAATGAAATGAATGTAGTACAGAAAAGCGACGCAATTAAAGCCGGTCTGCGGAAAGGTTTTCAGGACGGTAGTTCCAAAGTGGCAAAGCGTAAGTGCTATGGGTACACGCTTAGTCCCAACGGGGAACTGGAGATAAATCCAAGAGAAGCAAAAGTGGTATGCTGGATATTCGAGCGGTATCTATCTGGCGATAGTCTGGGGAGAATTGCTACTGGATTGGAGAAGCAAGGCATTCTCTCCCCCACAGGGAGACCTAAGTGGAACCGAGAAGCGATAGACAAGCTGCTCTCCAACGAAAAATACACCGGACAAGTGATGCTCCAGAAAACCGTTAGCACTGGTGCGGCGCAAATTGAAAATGATGGCCTCATGGACCGGTATTTCTATACCGGAACCCATGAGGCCATTATTTCTGATGAGATGTTTAAAGCTGTTCAGGAAGAAAAGCAAAAACGGAGTAATATCCCGGAAAATAAGTTTGCCATCGGGATGACATTCTGATAAAATTGAAAATAGAGAAACTTGTCGCAGAGGGTGTTGCTTTGCAAAAACTGACCAGGATGCCCGGCATTATGGATAGATGCCCTGCCACAATAAAGCGTCTTCGTGTCGCTGCTTACTGCCGGGTCAGTACTCGGCAAGAGGAACAGGATAGCAGCATTGAACAGCAGGAGCGATATTACGAACAATATATCTCCAGAAATCCGAACTGGACGAATGCGGGGGTTTTCTCAGAACGGGTATCGGGATTGAATATGAAAGGCAGAACGGAGTTCCAGGCTCTAATGAAACTCTGCCGCCGCAGAAAGATTGATTTGATTCTCGTCAAATCTTTCAGCCGTCTGGGATGGAACACGCTGGATATGCTGCGGGCACTTCGGAAACTCAGAGACTTGGGTGTGGATGTCTACTTTGAGGAAGAAAATCTTTGGCTCCACGATGAGAGGAGAATGGAGATATTGATCACAGTATTCTGCGCCCTTGCTCAAAGCGAGAGCGAAAACATAAGTCAGAATATCCGATGGGGCGTGAGGCAGGGATTCCGAATGGGGACTTCCGGCTATGCAGACTTTGTGTGCTACGGATACAAGCGAGGCGACGATGGTCGGTTGGCTATTGATGAGCCGGATGCCGAGATTGTCCGCAGGATATTCCAAATGCGGGCAGAGGGGAAAAGCCTTGGTGCGATATCTGACTGGCTCTATGATAGGAATATCCACTCACCCACAGGTAAGGAGCGTTGGAGCAGGGAAACCATCAGCAAGCTGCTCAGGAACGAGAAATATACAGGAGATGTGCTTCTTCAGAAGACATTTGTAAAGAATGTGCTGACGGGTAAGCAGTTCAAGAACCATGGGGAATTGGAAAAGCATCTCATACGACATCATCATCCGATGATTGTGAGTAGGAAACTATTTGCGCGGGTGAATCCAGATTGACCGGTAATTGACCGGTATTTGGGTAATAAAATTTTATATTTCCATTAACTGGGAGGATATTTATGGGAATTCTCCGCAAGTTTATAGTTCCAGACATAGGAATACTTAATAAACCACATCAAAAAGAGGAATATCATTTTCTGCTTCCGACTCAGGGTAACGAAAAACAGGATGGTAGTTTTGCCGATTCAGAAGAATTCAAATACTCATATAGGTTTGTTTGCTTTTTGGATATACTTGGATGTAAAAAATTGGTCTGGGAGAGTGAAACATCACAGGATGCTTTTCAGCAAGTAAAAAAAATCGCTTCCGTATTCGAAGAAGAACAAAAGCGATGTGCTACAAATTACTGGTGCAATGATTTTACTTTTTCAATTCGAAAAGATGGCTTCATAAAAGATTATCATCTTGCCGAAGAAAACATCAGGGTTGATATGAGTATGTTTTCTGATAGCATCATTATTTCTTATGAATTATCAGATAGCGGTCTGTTTCTTGATTGGTACAGACAAATTTTTCAAGTGTTTAATGATATATGCCGACTTCAGTTTGCATTCGCAATGAAAGGAATTTTTTTGCGCGGCGGGTTAACATTTGGAAAGGTATTCCACAAGGGAAATATTTGCTTTGGACCAGCGTTGATCAATTCAGTTATGCTGGAAAGCAAATATGCAAAATATCCATGCGTTGCAGTTGATAAATCCATCGTTGAAAAAATCCTAAGTGATATGAAGTCTGATTTGGAAGATGATTATATGCCGGGATATAAGATGCCGCATAAGCTAAAAGAATTTGCACAAGAGCTTTTTCTCGATTATTTATCAAGAACAGATAATTGCAACAGGACCCATGACGAGCAACCGGTTTTTATGCTTGATTGGTTTACTTCAAGATTTATTCAAAGCAGTTCAAATATTTCAAGAATACGACCAGCAATTTTAACCGAGTTAAAGAAAGACTATGATGAACCAGTCGCTGAAAAGTATAGGTGGTTAGTTCGCTACTTTAATCAAACTATACATTTTGAAGAAGGCCATAGTGATATGAGGATCGAAAACGAACTACCAACAATGGATTAGTTTAAAAGAATGTGCTAAACATAAGATATCTATATCTTCCCTTAACAAGAGCATACAAACATACAACAATTTAATGGGCTGTCAACCTTACGCAAAACACCGCTTCCGGTAAAAATCGAAGCGGTGTTTTTGTATGACTTCTAGACACCGTGACCAGAAGTAGGCCCACGAGTTTTCACCTTCCGCCATCGGCGGAAAGGTGAAAAAAGGGCAATCGCGGAGCGATAGAAACAGGCCGGTGGCCTGTTTCGGTGCCCGTGTGCGTGTCGGCGATGCGGCAGCATCGTTCGAGCGAATCTCGACACTCGGACCAAAAAGGGTTAAGTTCTTACAGGACTTAACCCTTTTTTATTTTTGTTGTCGCTTTTTTCTGATTATTATGTTATCATTATGGTACTCTGAAGATGGGTGGTGGACAGCGTGAATCCAGACTCAAAGGCAGATAAAAGACCTTTTGCGGAAAAACATTCAAAGTTGAATTTCTTGTTTGGTTTGCTATTGCTATTGTTTCTTATTGTCGCATTTGGTTTCGCAGTGTATATCATTGTAAAATGCATTGCTACTGGTGTGACCGCCGCTGCAAATTGGTTAGCCTCCCTTGCTTCAAAACTTGAAGCGGTTGTTATAGTGGCTTTAATTACTGGTTGTGTTTCCATTGTTGGTGTTTTGATAAGCTCAATTGTTGCAAAGCGCATTGAATATAAGCGAAGTCGGCAAGAATATCTTGCTAAAAAGCGTGAAGAACCCTATGGCCAGTTTGTTGATATGGTTTATAAAATTCAGCAGAACACTAAAAAAGGCGGTAGCTATACAGAAGCACAGATGTTGGAAGATTTGTCACAGTTCTCAAAACAAATCACTCTTTGGGGTTCTTCAAGGGTGGTAAATAAATGGGTGAAATTTCGTGAAAACGGTACAAATCCAGAATTAGCCCAAAAGAATCTCTTGTTATTAGAAGATATTATGAATGAAATGAGAAAGGATTTGGGTTTAAGAAAAACAAAAAAAGGAAACCTTCTTGCTTTCTTTGTCAACGATATTAAGAAGGCTATTAAATCAATGAAATAGCTTTCAATTGGGATAAAACCTCTTGCTGACCACCAGCAAACCATTGATATGACTGATTTTTTCCAAATCCTATAATAGAATGAAGCCCGTTTTTCGAACATTTTTATCGAAAAACGGGTTTCTTCATGCCCGCAAAGCCTTGAGGAATCAGGGCTCTTTTCTTTTGCACTTCTCACGAGTGAAGGCGAAAACTCTCAAAACGCAAAACGAATATTTTTACGCAAAGTCGTTATTTGAACACGGTTTTACGATAAACTCGCCCAGTACGCCTCCTCAAATGCCTGTGGGGTCTTCTATTTCAAGGTCCGATGGGGACGCAGTTCATTATAGAATTGGACATATTGCGCCACGCTTTTGCGGTAGCTTTGCTCCGAGGTGTACCCCCTGCGGTACGCCTCCTCTTTTTTGAAGGAAGCAAAGAACGCTTCGGCGACCGCGTTGTCATGGGGCCGTGCTGTTGCGGAAAAGGACTGTTTCGCACCGCATTTTTGCAGCAGTTCCGTAAGCGTGGCTGAAGTATACTGTGCGCCGCGATCGCTGTGAAAGGTCAGCCCGATGGGATTGCCTCGTGCTTGATAGGCGTCCCGGAAGGTGCTTGTGACCAGATGAGTGCTTGCGTTGCGGGACACCCGATAGCCGATGACCCTGCGGGAGAAAAGGTCGAGGATCATACAAAAGTAGAGCCAGTAGTCGTTGATTTTGAAGTATGTAATATCGCTTACCCAGATTTGGTTGGGACGCTCCGCGGTGAATTGCTGCTCCAGTAGATTCTGCTTTTTGTACTGTTGACGCTTCTTGAATTGCTTTTTTGCGTCTGGGCGGATGCTGTGCAGATCAAGTTCCTGCATGATCGCCGCGATGCGTTTGGTGCTGACCCGGATGCCGCTTTCGGTCAGAGCGATACGAATTTTTTCGGCGCCGAATCGCTGGGCACTGTCATCAAAAACCTGCTGTACCAGCCGCATAAGCCGCGCCTGCTCTTGATCGCGCTTGCTGCAGTCGGCTCGGCGGAAGATGTGGTTGTAGAAGGTTCCGCGGGCAACATCCAACGCTTCACAGAGCTCGTGGACACTATACGGATTGCCCGGCTTTTGGTAGAGGCTTTCCAAGAAGGCCAGCTTTTTCTGTAAGGGCACATTTGATATGTACCCCGTGAGCCGAATGATCTCCAGTTCATGCTCCAACTTTTCCAGCCGCCTTGAAAGGGTGTCAAACTCTTTTGGCGTGTAGGTACGATTTGCTGTTTTGATGGAACAGTATTCTCTTCTCCAGTCGTAGAGTGTGCTTTGCGCGATATGTAATTCCTGACTGAGCGATTGAATGGATTCTCCCTTTTGGTATCGCTTGATAATCTTGGTCTTGAATTCAGCGGGATATTCTTTTGGCATAGTCTCATCTCCTTTTAAGCAATAAGACTATTGTAAGCAGTTGCCCGCCGGAAAGGAAGCATCTCATATGCTCCAATTGGGTGCTTCTTGTTGCGGACGACGGGAAATCTATTCTGATATGGCATGACACTCGCCTCCAAAAGCCCATGGCTTTTGGAGGTTGTCCTTTGCCGCAATTGACAAATACGGCTGTCCCATGGTATAATAAAACTCCAAAATAAGTGTGGATTTTTCTGGAGCATCGCTTCCATTTTTCGCCACGCATCCGACAGGGTGTGCGGCGTTTTTTATTAGGAGGAACGACGGATGAACATATTTTACCAACTCATCGGGTTCGGCGCACTGATCGCCATGGGTCTCAGCTACTGGCAGAATGACAAGCGTACCATCTTGCTGTGGCAGGTGGTGGCCAACCTGATCTTCGCCATCCACTACACACTGCTCCACGCACGCTCCGGCGCACTGTGCAGCTTTTTCCAGATTGTCGTGCTGCTGCTTTTCCTATTGCAGGAGAAATTCAACTGGAGTAAACTGGTCACCGCGATACCCATCGTGGCAGTATTTCTGCTGATTGCCGTGGTGACCTATGAGACGCCAGTGACGGTACTGCCCATCGTGGCATCGTTGGCGGCGTTACTGCCGTTCTTCCAGTCCAGGCGGTGGGTGATACAGGTGGCGGGCATTGCCAGCGGCCTGTCGTGGCTGGTGTATGTCATTGCGGTACGGTCGTATTCCGGCATGGTGACAGAGTCGGTACTGACCATCATCACGGCGGCGTCCCTGCTGAAGAAGGAAACCAGAAAGCCCTGAACGGACAGCTCCCCCGGCATATTGCCGGGGGAGTCTGCCGAAGGGGTGCGCCGCGTCAGGCGTAGTGCTTCAGACCCTGCGCCATGGATGAGGCGGTGCAGCGGCGGGCATGGCAGGAGAGCGTGTCACGTTTCTCTCCGCCGCACCGGGGGGCTGCTATCAGCGCGGCCAGTCTCCGCTTGCGGGGGACTGGGGGAGTATCCTGTTTCATTTGCTTTGCCATGGAATATACCTCCGTTCGTTTTACTACCGCTATCATAAAACAACGGACGGTCTGTTCCATTGGCAAAAATAAATGAACATTTTTATGGAAATTGTGATAGTATCACAAAGGGGGGCAGAAGCCATGACATCACAGCACACAGCGGACTATCCCACACTGCAGGAGGTGCTGCGCCTGCCCGTGTTCGCGGGCTGCACGGTCTGCGGCGGCGCGGCGGGACTTGGCCGTAGGGTCAGCGGTGTCAATCTGACGGACACACCGGACTACGCACGCTGGCTGGCGCAGGGAGAACTGCTCATCACCACGGGCTTTGCCATCGCAGACGATCCGCAGGCCGTGGATGCGCTGCTGCCCACGGCGGCAGAAAAAGGCCTGTCCGGCGTGGGTATCAAGCCGGGGCGCTACCTGCCCAGCCCCCTGCCGGCGGCGCTGGCGGAGAAGGCTGACCGACTGGGACTGCCGCTGCTCCAACTGCCGACCGATATGCGCTTTGCCGAGTTGGCCGATGCGGTGTCCCGCGAGATCGCACGGCGGCGAATACCGGCGGAGCAGGAGCGGCAGCTGGCCGTACTACTGCACCATCTCATCTCTGGCGCGCCGCTGAGCGAAGCGATGGAGCGGCAGGCGGCGGAGTTCGGTATCCATTTGGGATGTCCGCATATCCTGTTGTGGATACGGGCTGATGCGCCGGAGTTGCAGCGGCGCTCTTGGCTGCACGAGGTAGAAGAGCGCTGCCGGGCGTTGGGCGCGGACATGTGGGGCGCACTGTCGGAGGATGGCTTCCTGCTGGCGCTGGAGGCGGACGACCTGTTCGCGCTGGAGATGCCGCTGTGGCAGGTGATGGCGGACTTTGCCGCCGACCACGGCGTTATCTGCGGCGTCAGCCGCCCCTACGGCGGTACGGTGGGCTTTCAGAAAGCAGACCGCAGCGCCCGTGCGGCGCTCCACATGGCGGTGCGATCGGAAGTACCCTGCGTGACAGACGACCCAGCGGGGGTGGTACAGCTGCTGGAGGAATCCTCCCCGGCGGAAACGGACGCCTATATCCATCGGCAGCTGGGAACGCTCCTGCGGCAGCCAGAGCCGCGGCGGCAAGAGCTGCTGGACACGCTGGCGAGCTGGCTGCGCTGTATGGGCAACCAGCGCCGGATGGCACGGGAGCTGCACCTGCACTACAACACCGTGAGTTACCGGCTCCAGCAGCTATGGATGCTGCTGGAGGCCGATCCGATCGATCCGATGAAGCGATTGGCATTGGAAACGGCCCTGTATCTGTATCGGTATAGGCGCACATAAAGGAGTGCCTGATCATGGATAAGAGCAGGACGAGCGGTGAATGGGAACGGATGGTGTTGGGGCAGCTCTATACGCCTGTCGATCCGAAGAATGCCAAGCGGCACCGGGTTGGTATGCGCCGCTGTGACCGATTCAACCGCCTCCCGCTGTGGTGCACAAAGGCCAAACAGCGTGCGCTGGAGCGCTTGGTCCACTCCGCAGAAGGAAAGAATTTCGAGGCGTTTGCACCCTTTTACTGCGAGTACGGCGTGAATATCTATGTGGGGCGGAACTGCTTCGTCAACTACAACAGCGTATTTTTGGATGTAGCGCCCATTACGCTGGGGGACAATGTGCTCATTGGACCCAATGTGACGCTGGCCACGCCCAACCATCCGTTTATCGCCGAAGAACGAGCCTATGCAGATTACCCCAACGGCTGCCATGCGTTGGAGTATGCCGAACCCATCACCATCGGGGATCACTGCTGGCTGTGCGCCGGTGCGACGGTGTGTGGTGGCGTGACCATCGGAGCGGGCAGCATCATCGCCGCAGGCGCGGTGGTGACACGGGACATCCCGCCCAACAGTATCGCTGCCGGTGTACCCGCCAGAGTGCTGCGGCAGATCGACGAGCGCGACCGCCTGTATGTATGGGAGAAGTATGTGAAGAACGAACTGCCCGATGCGCAGCAGTGATAACAAAACCTGTGGAAAATCACAAAAGAGGAAGACACCTTTTGGTATCTTCCTCTTTTGCCGTCTTGCCTCCGGGGAGTCGAAGTTTATACCTCCTTCCCGCAGAAAGCGCCGCGGGGCTATTTTCTCTCCGCCGCCAGCTTCAGCAGGGTCTCTTTATCGTTAGGCGTTCCGTCCAGCACGGCGTTCAGCAGATACTGCAGCGCATCACCGACCTCTCGCCCCCGCAGCCCCAGCGCCATCAGGTCGCCGCCCTTCACCGTCAGGTCCTTCAGTGAAAAGCACTGCCGCTTCGCCAGCAGCGTGTTCAGAAGATCCTCCGCCTGCTGTATATCCGCCAGACGGCAGCGATCCTCCGGGCTTTGGGCGGCGTTGTCGGCCCGCTTCACCTCCAGCAGCTGCCGAAACGTCTCCTCTCCCAGCTGCGACACGGCGCGGGCAATAGCCTTCTCCGTCCGGGCAATATCCCGGTCGTGCCAGCGCACCAGTGTCACGATGCGTTCGGCCGTGCGGTTGTCCATCCGCAGGCGGCGGCAGATATCCGCCGCCAGGTCCGCCGAGATGGCCGGGTGACCATAAAAATGCCCCACGCCCTGTTCATCCCGGGTAAAGCACGCCGGCTTGCCGATATCATGGAGCAGCATAGTCCAGCGCAGGACCACCTCCGCCGGGACGGCGGCCACTGCGTGGGCGCTGTGCCCCCACACGTCGTAGATATGATGGCGATTGTGCTGATCGAAGCCCACGCAGGGCGCGATCTCCGGCAGGAACATCGCCAGCACGTCCGGCCAGTTCAACAGCACCGGCAGCACGTGACTGCCGCACAGCAGTTTATCCATCTCTGTCAGGATACGCTCCGGCGCGATACAGCGCAGCAGCGGCGCCTTCACCCGCAGCGCTGCATCGGTCCGCGGCTCGACCGAAAATCCCAGTACGGCGGCAAAGCGCAGCGTCCGCAGGATACGCAGCGCATCCTCCTCAAAGCGTCGTTCCGGCTCTCCCACACACCGCAGGATACCCGCCTCCAGATCCTCCCGCCCGCCATACAGATCGGTGATATGCCCGCGCAGGTCCATCGCCATGGCGTTCACCGTCAGGTCACGGCGGCAGAGATCCTCCTCCAGCCTGTCGGAGAAAAACACCTGATCCGGCCGGCGATGGTCCGTATAGGTCCCATCCGCCCGGAAGGTGGTCACCTCAATGTGCATCTCCCCCGCCCGGACCGTGACCGTCCCGTGCTTCAGCCCGGTGGGGATGGCATAGCCGTCAAACAGTGCAAGCACCTGCTCCGGCCGCGCGGCGGTGGTCACGTCCCAATCTCCCGGTGTGCGGCCCAGCAGCGTGTCCCGCACGCAGCCGCCCACGGCATAGGCGGCGAAGCCCGCATCCTCCAGCCGTTCCAACACATATCGCACCGCCTGCGGCAGCATGGCTTCGCCTCCCCTCACGTTTTTTCATCCTCCGCCGCCAAATACCGGCAAAAAAGCCGGTTGCATGGGCGGAGTCGTTGTATTATAATAGTACAGTAATTTTTCTGTTCCTGTCAAGGAGGCAGCAAATATGTTTCATCCTACTGAGGACTTTCACAAGTATATCCACCCCGGCAAGCGCGTACACCTTGCCGGCATCGGCGGCGTCAGTATGTGCGCGCTGGCGGAGGTATTGCAGGGCATGGGCGTGACGGTGCAGGGCTCGGACATGAGCGAGAGCGACACGGTGAAGCACCTGCGCTCTGTGGGGATCCCCGTGGCCATCGGCCACTCGGCGGAGAACCTGAAAAACTGCGACGCGGTCATCCGTACCGCCGCCATTCACGACAGCAATCCCGAGATCGCCGGCGCCGTGGCCCGGGGCATCCCGGTTTATGAGCGCGCCCAGGCCTGGGGCGCCATCATGCAGGGCTATCGCAACGCCCTGTGCGTCTCCGGCACCCACGGGAAGACCACCACCACCTCCATGGCCACCCACATCTTCATGGCGGCCCAGGCAGACCCCACGGTGATGATCGGCGGCACGCTGCCGCTGCTGCACTCCGGCTATCGGGTGGGCAGGGGCGACACCATCATTCTGGAGAGCTGTGAATACTGCAACTCCTTCCTGAACTTCTTTCCCACCGTGGCAGTGATCCTTAACGTCCACGCCGATCATCTGGACTTCTTCAAGGACCTGGCCGATATCGAGCACTCCTTCCACGACTTTGCCGCTCTGGTGCCGGAGCGCGGCTTTATCATCGCCAACGCCGATGACGAGGGTGCCCGCGAGGCCGTCAAGGGCCTGACGCATCCGGTGTTCACCTTCAGTGTCAGGGATCGCAGCGCCGACTGCTATGCCGACAACGTCTCCTTCTTTGACGGCTACGGCGACTTCGACGTGGTCATCAACGGCCTGACCTACGCCCATGTGTCCCTGCACGTCCCCGGCGCCCACAATATTTCCAACGCCCTGGCGGCGGCCAGCGCCGCCTATGTTCTCGGTCTTCCCGGCGAGGCGGTAACGGCGGGCCTGGCGTCCTTCACCGGCGCCGGACGGCGCTTCGAGCACAAGGGAACCTTCCGCGGCGCGGAGGTCTATGACGACTATGCCCATCATCCCGACGAGGTGCGGGCGCTGCTGAGCGCCGCGCAGGCGCTGCCCCACGAACGGCTCATCCTGGCCTTCCAGCCACACACCTACACCCGTACCGCCGCGCTGTTCGATGATTTTGTGGAGGTACTGCGCCTGCCGGACCGCGTAGTGCTGGCGGAGATCTACGCCGCCCGGGAAAAGAACGACATCGGCATCTCCTCCCGGGACCTGGCCGCCCGCATCCCCGGCGCCATCTACTGCGCCACGCTGGAGCAGACGGCGGACGAGCTGGAAAAGCTGGCCCAGCCCGGCGATATGATCATTACCGTGGGCGCAGGCGACATCTACCGCGCCGGAGAGCTGCTGCTGAAACGAGGTGACGCACAGTGACCATCTCCCCCGTATCCCATAACACCCGTCCGGAGAGCCAGCTGCTGCCACAGGAGGCCGCAGCCTTCGACCTGCTGGACAAGCTGGGTATCGAATACGACCGCGTCAGCCATGACGCCGCCTTCAACATGGAGCTGTGCGCCGAGGTCAGCCGCGTACTGGACGTGTCCGTGTGCAAAAATCTGTTCCTGTGCAACCGGCAGAAAACCGCGTTCTATCTGCTGTGCATGCCGCCGGACAAGCCCTTCCACACTAAGGACCTCAGCGCGCAGATCGGCTCCTCCCGCCTGAGCTTCGCCCCGGAGGAGAGCCTGTGGGAGCTGCTGCGCTGCCACCCGGGCTCCGCCACCATTTTGGGCCTGGCCAACGATACGGAGCACCGTGTCCGGCTGCTCATCGACCGCGAGGTCTATGACGCGCCCTTTTTCTCCTGCCACCCGTGCATCTGCACCAGTACACTGAAGCTGAAGACCGCCGACGTGCTGGAAAAGCTGCTGCCCCACACCGGCCACACGCCTGTTATCGTTGATTTGTGAGAAATACTGCCTGCCCTTCCCAGCAGGCAGTATTTTTTCATATATATCACAAAAAGCCCTTGCGCTTGGAAACGTTTTCGGTTATACTTACCGTATTCCCACCGTCAGGCGGCACTCCACTTCATGCCGCCGGACGGCAAAAGATAAGGAGGAATACCCGCTGTGGCTGGCGGTGCGGCAGTGTGGAGACCTGTCGTAAGGCACCGAGGGCAATGCCCGTGCGAGGCCGTCTTTTGCGGAGGCAGGACGGTTACAGTCAAAAATGTATGGCAAAGGTCATTCTGAAGGACCTGAAGAAGGTCTACCCCAACACCGAGAAGAAAAAGAAGGTCAAGAAGGGCGAGGAGCCCCAGGAAAAGAAGAGCAATCTTCAGATCACCGATGAGGGCGTTGTGGCCGTCCAGCAGTTCAGCCTGGAGATCGCCGACAAGGAGTTCATCGTGCTGGTGGGCCCCTCCGGCTGCGGCAAGTCCACCACCCTGCGTATGATCGCCGGTTTGGAGGATATCACCTCCGGCGAGCTGTGGATCGGCGACAAGCTGATGAACGACGTGGAGCCCAAGGACCGGGACATCGCCATGGTGTTCCAGAACTACGCCCTGTACCCCCACATGACCGTGTACGAAAACATGGCCTTCTCCCTGAAGCTGAAGAAGGTCCCCAAGGACGAGATCGATAAGAAGGTCCGTCAGGCCGCGGAGATCCTGGACATCACCCAGTATCTGGACCGCAAGCCCAAGGCCCTGTCCGGCGGCCAGCGCCAGCGGGTGGCCATCGGCCGCGCCATTGTCCGCGACCCCGCCGTGTTCCTGATGGACGAGCCCCTGTCCAACCTGGACGCCAAGCTCCGCAACCAGATGCGCGCCGAGATCATCAAGCTGCGCCAGCGGATCAACACCACGTTTATCTACGTCACCCATGACCAGACCGAGGCCATGACCCTGGGCGACCGCATCGTCATCATGAAGGATGGCTTCATCCAGCAGATCGGCACGCCCCAGGAGGTCTTTGACCACCCGGCCAATCTGTTCGTGGCCGGCTTTATCGGCACGCCCCAGATGAACCTCTTTGACGCGAAGCTGGTGAAGAACAGCGACGGCAAATACGCCGTGGCTATCGACGGCATCAACGTGGAACTGGCCGAGGATAAGCAGGCCCGGCTCAGCGCTAAAAATGTACCGGAACAGGACGTGACGCTGGGCGTTCGCCCCGATCACATCATGCTCTGCGCCGACGGCGTCAAGGGCACCGTGGATGTCAGTGAGCTGATGGGCTCCTCTGTGCATCTGCATATCTCCACCCACGACCATGACGTGGTGGTCATCGTCCCCACCAACGGCAACGCCGCCCACTTCCCCATGGGCAGCGAGGTCAACATGATCTTCGGCGGCAACGTGGCCCACGTGTTCAGCAAGGAGACGGAAAAGAACCTGGAGTGGTAACACCCTCATATACAAGGACAGCGCCCCGCATGGGGCGCTGTCCTTTTGTTTGTAGGGGCCGGCGTCCTGCCGTGGAGCGCAGCGGAACAAATGCCCTTGGGGTACGACGTCCCTCCCCTGTCATTGCGAGCCAGCGCTCACGCTGGCGTGGGACTTCGTCCCCCGACAAAAAAGAAATCCCTTGCGGGATTTCTTTTTTGCGTTCTCAAGATTTCTTCTTACTCACATATACCATCCCGGTCAGAGACAGCGCCGCACTCACGGCGTACATTCCCACGCCCGCATCTATGGTCTTGGGGGAGCCGGTCTTGCCCTCGTCCTTCACGGTAGTCGTAGAGTTGTAGTAGTAACGCGGCGTTTCCTCTACTGTCGGATACTTGTGCTCCAGCAGAAGCGGTGTGCCATTTGGGTTAAATCGATACTCGCCGCCGGCAGCAGTGATTTCTTTAAAGAAATCTTCCGTTTTCATGTATTCAAGGGCCTTTTCTGTTCCAGCATCCTGGTACTTAAAGCAAGCCGGGACATTTTCAGTTTCCACGAAATAATTGTTTTTAAAAACAGGTGTATCAGAAGAAACACCGCCTGCAATGCCGCCTAAACGCTTATAAGGTGTAGTGGCAGTATATTGAGATAAATCCATTTCACCAGCGAAATAACAATGTCTGATTTCTGTGCCTGCCCAAACAGTACCTGCAATGCCGCCGAAATCTGTAGTTCCCTTGCCAAGAGGAACCATTTTCCCTGTGGAATAACAATTGATGATCTTTGAGTCTTGATACAACTCCCCAACAATTCCGCCGGTATGGGGTGTCCCAGAGGTCATATTGCCTGTATTGGAACAATACTGTACGACACTGTTTTCAGCAACACCTGCGATACCGCCCATCCAAAATCGGGAGGTGTCCTTCATTACTGAAAAATCCCCCTCGTTTTGGCAGTATTCAATTGTGCTATCTATCGCATATCCGCACAAGGCCACAGTACCGTTAATATATTTGTCTGTATCCGTGAACGACACATCTGAGACGCAGTCAGTAATTTTACTGCCTGCTGCAACGCCCGCTACCGTTCCAAAATAGACATACCCTGAATTGGACACATCCAGCTTGCCTTGAATTGTCAAACCGGAAATTTCAGCGCCGTAAACCTCACTGAAAAATCCGAAAGACGGATACTCTGTCTTTCCATAGTTTTCGGAAAAATCTAAATTGGAGATCGTATGCCCGTTTCCATAAAATTTGCCGCTGAAGTAATGCAGCAGAGTTCCATCATCAGCAAATACGCTGCCAATTGGTGCCCACGCAATACCTGTTAAATCCAAATCTGCTTCAAGCGATACGACCGCATCTGTTTTATCGTCATATTCGCCATTGTCCACAGCTTTTGCAAATTGCAAAAGCTGATCAACCTTTGTAATGGTTGTCTTTTCCACCGCAAAAGCAGAAATGGGCACCATCGCCAAACACAGCACCAACGCAAAAAATATACCCACTACGCACTTCTTCATTGTACACTCCTCCTTTTATTCTCCCATAGCATACAGGCGGCATCATTCCGTGGGTACCCACGGAATGACGGGAGCTCCCGTCGCCGCACATATCAACGCTGCTGGTCATATTATACCTGCTTTTCTGCCAAATGTAAATTCAAAATCTGTGCACCTTTGGTGGAAAAGGAAATGAGAGGAACGGCTCACAGCAGCTTCTCCAATTCGCTCTCGCCATAGACCTTGATGCCGTTTTCCTTCAGCAGCGCCGCCGTGACGCCGTCGCCGTCCGTCAGCGTTCCGGTGAACGTTCCGTCATAGATGCGTCCGCAGCCGCAGGAGGGGCTTTTCTCCTTCAGCACGGCGGCGGTACAGCCGTACAGCCGCGCCAGGCGCAGCGTCTCCTCCGCGCCCCGGCGGTACTCCGCCGTCACGTCTCGGCCATCGCTCATCACCACCCGGTTCCCCCGCCGCTCGGAGGGCTTTCGGGGCGTGGGCAGCCCGCCCAGCTGCTCCGGACACACCGGCACCGCCAGGCCGCGCTTCGCCAGCTCCTGCGCCAGCGGATGGGGCTTGCTCTGCCCGTCATACCGGCAGGCACAGCCCAGCAGACACGCACTCACCAGGATCATACCGCCAGCTCCTTTCCGTTCAGAGCGGCATACACCAGCGTATCGCCCGCGTATTGCAGCTTCATGGAGAAAAACGGCGTGTCCGGCGCGTGGATCAGCGCCAGAAACAGCTTGTCCCCCTCCCATTGGGGCAGCGCCGCCAGCGCGTCCTTGTGCAGCCATTCCAGCACGCCCTCGCTGCACTCCCGCAGCGTTCCCGTCCAGCCGGTGGCGGTAAACAGGTGCATATATTCCCCCTCCCAGATATCCGACACAAAGGTGATGACGCCCCGGTACCGATAGTCGGTCAGGGTCAGGCCCGTCTCCTCCAGCGTCTCGCGGCAAACGCACTCCTCCGGGCTCTCGCCCTCCTCGCACTTGCCGCCCACGCCGATCCACTTGTCGTGGTTCAGGTCGTTCTGCTTCTTCACCCGATGCAGCATCAGGTATTCGCCCCGTTCGTTTTCGATATAGCACAGCGTGGTGTTTTTCATCTTTGCACCTCCGATTTACAAATCACTGCCAATAGTATATACTATTCGTATCGTCAACACAACTGTTACCTGTCAGGAGAGTATATAGTATGACAACTATAAAACCAGGCCGCTACCGCCACTTTAAGGGTAATGAATATGAGGTCATCGGCACCGCCCGCCACTCTGAAACACTGGAGGAACTGGTGGTCTACCGTGCCCTGTATGATAATGGCGGTCTGTGGGTGCGCCCCGCCGCCATGTGGTCCGAGATCGTGGACCGGAACGGCTACCACGGCCCGCGTTTCATCCCGGAGGACGGTCAATGATCGACTATACTGTGATACGCTCCCGCCGGCGCACCCTGGCGCTGGAGGTCACCCGGCAGGGCACCGCCCTGGTCCGCGCCCCCCTGCGGGCCTCCGATGCGGATATCACCCGCTTTGTGGACAGTCACCGCGGCTGGCTGGAAAAACATCTGACAGCACGGCAGGCCTATCTATCCGCCCACCCGGAGCCGTCTGCGGCACAAGCGGACGCATGGCGGCAGCAGGCAAAAGAGACACTGCCGCCTCTGGTGGCCCACTGGGCCCAGCGCATGGGTGTGCAGCCCGCCGGCATCACTGTCACCGCCGCCCGCACCCGCTTCGGCAGCTGCTCCGGCAAAAACCGTCTCAGCTTCTCCCTCTACCTGATGGCCTATCCCGAAGCCGCCATTGAATACGTGGTGGTCCATGAGCTGGCGCACATTCGCCACCACGACCACTCCCCCGCCTTCTACCGCGAGGTGGAAGCCTATCTGCCCGACTGGAGGGCGCGCCGCGCCCTCCTTCGCCGGTAATTCCGCCATTTTGCGCTGTACATTCGATACTTCGCCGCCGCCCGTTCAATCGGGCGGCGGTTTTCTTGTGATTTTCACAAGAAAACCACCGTCTTTTCTGTGCGTTTCGGCAAAAATGCAGCGGAGCAATTGACAATTGCGGCAAACACTGATAGGATAACTATGCTGAACGGAAACGTTACCGGAAATGTTTTCGCTTTCCTCTGACGATTTTCGTTCCTTTCGATCTGGTATAGTAGGAGGCACACCCAGGTATGACGATCAAGGATATAGCCAAACAGTGCAGCGTCAGCGTCAGTACCGTCTCCCGTGTGCTGAATGACCGGCCGGATGTCAGTGAGGATGTCCGGCGTAAGGTGCTTTCCGCTATCAAGAATAGCAACTACATTCCCAACAACAGTGCCCGCGATCTGGTTCGCACCAAGTCCGACGCTGTGGGTCTGGTAGTCCGCGGTGTGTCCAATCCGTTCTACACCGACATTATCCGCGCCATTGAACGCACCATCACCGATGCCGGTTTTACAATGGTCATGCAGCAGATCGGTACTTGCGACGACGAGGTCAAATGCGGTGCGGTCATGGAGCGCGAAAAGCGCCTGCAGGGCATCGTGTTCCTGGGCGGTCGGTTTGATTACACCCCCGCTGATCTGGCGATGCTGAACGTTCCCTTTGTGTGCTGTTCCTACTCCAACCGCTATGGCACGCTGATCGAGGGCGAGTATTCCTCTGTGTCCATCGCCGACGGTGACACCGCACAGCAGGCGGTGGAGGAGTTGTACCGCCACGGGCACCGGCGCATCGCCGCGCTGATCTCCCGTCCCAACGATCAGTCCATCAGCCAGCTGCGCTATGAGGGCTATGTGCAGGCGCTGGAGAGTCACGGCATCCCCGTGGACCCGGAGCTGGTGATCTCCACCGGCGGATTCGGCGCGAAGGACGCCTACAGAGCCGTGCAGGAAAAAATGGCCGAAAACGTTGATTTTACAGCACTTTTCGCCATCGCGGACTCTATGGCCATTGGTGCCATGCGGGCTTTGATGGACGCCGGCAGGCGTATCCCCGAGGACTGTTCCGTTATAGCGATAGATGGGTTAGAATTGTCCGCCTATATTGAGCCGCCGCTTACTACCCTGTGCCAGCCTATGGAGGAAATGGGCCGGCGCAGCGCCGAGATTTTGCTGGACATGGTGCGGCACAAGGGCTCCCACGCCTGTGAGCTGCTTCCCACCACCCTGCGCCAGGGCCGCAGCGTGGCCGCGCCCGGATGATACTTTTGTATATCTTTGTGATCTATTTTGTGTATCCTAAGGATCCGTTTCCTGCATCCTAATAATTTGTTTTTTGTACCCTAATGATCTGTTTTTTACATCCTTGTGATGTGAAAATAAAAACAAAAAAGGAGTAATTACCATGAAGAAGTTTCTTGCAATGCTTCTTGCTCTCGTGATGGCCCTGTCTCTGGTGGCCTGCGGTGAGAAGAAGGACGACACCAAGACCGAGGGCGGCGACACTGCCACCGGCAGCGTGTACTATCTGAACTTTAAGCCTGAGTCTGACGACGCGTGGAAGGCTCTGGCCGCCACCTACACCGAGAAGACCGGCGTGCCCGTCAAGATCCTCACCGCCGCCTCCGGCGAGTATGAGTCCACCCTGGTGTCCGAGATGGACAAGGAAGACGCGCCCACCCTGTTCCAGTGCAACGAGGGCGGCGTGGCTACCTGGGGTGAGTTCTGCTACGACCTGAGCAGCAGCGACGTGTACAACCAGCTGACCTCCAAGGATTATGCCCTGAAGAACGCCGACGGTGAGGTCATCTCCATCGGCTACTGCCTGGAGACCTACGGTATCATCGTGAACAAGGCGCTGCTGAAGGAAGCCGGCTATGAGGTCACCGACATCACCAACTTCGAGTCCCTGAAGAAGATCGCTGACGACATCCACAGCCGCGCTGCCGAGCTGGGCTTCGACGCCTTCACCTCCGCCGGTCTGGACGGCACCTCCTCTTGGCGTTTCTCCGGCCATCTGGCCAATATGCCTCTGTTCTATGAGTTCCGCGATGAAGGCGTGACCAGCAAGCCCGCCACCATCAAGGGTACTTATCTGGACAACTACAAGGCTATCTGGGACCTGTACACCACTGACTCCGCCACCACCGGCGCCGCCCTGCTGTCCGCCACCGGCGACCAGGCTGAGGCCGAGTTCGGCGAGGGCAAGGCTGTGTTCTATCAGAACGGCACTTGGGAGTACAGCAACCTGACTGGCGAGAAGTTCGGCATGAACGCTGATGACCTGACCATGATCCCCATCTACTGCGGTATTGAGGGCGAGGAGAAGGCCGGCCTGTGCACCGGTACCGAGAACTACTGGTCCGTCAACAAGAACGCCTCCGAGGAGGACATCAAGGCCACTCTGGACTTCCTGAACTGGGTCGTTACCTCCGAGGAAGGCACTGCCATGATGGCTGAGCAGTTCGGCGCCTGCCCGTTCCAGGCCTCCAAGGCTCCCTCCAATCCGTTCAGCGCTCTGGCCAACGAGTATGTTGCCAATGGCTGCTATCCTGTCACCTGGGCCTTCAACTACACCCCCGCTGTCAATGACTGGCGTGCCGCTGTGGTCGACGCTCTGGGCAAGTATACCGCCGACGGCGGCAGCTGGGACGATGTGAAGACCGCCTTCGTGGAAGGCTGGGCTACCCAGTACAACAACGATCTCGCCAACGGCTAAGCTACGGTTTCAACCACATACGCACAGGGGGCGGGCTTTTCGCCCGCCCCCTCTTTCTTACTCTGTGACGGCGTGCGCTGTCCTTCGAACGCACTTCGGAGGAGAGCTTTCGCTGTGACAAAACTACGGAGAACAGGAGTGGTCTAATGAAACGATTTCAAGCGAAACGGGACGCGGCTGCGCTGAACAGCCGACTGGTCCGACGGCCAATTCAGCGCATGGTGTGGCTGTTTCTGCTGCCCACCTTTGCCGCCTTCTGCATCGGGTTCATCTACCCGTTCCTGAAGGGCGCGTTCCTGTCCTTCTGCAAATTCAAGCTGACCAGCAAGTGGACATGGGTAGGCTTTGACAACTATCTGAAGGCCTTTGCCGACAGCAGCTTCCGCCATGCCTTCTTGTTCACGGCGCTGTTTGCCTTTGTGTCGGTGCTGTTCATCAACGCGCTGGCCTTCGCGGTGGCCTATGCGCTGACGCGGGGCATCAAGGGCTCCAATCTGTTCCGGACGGTGTTCTTCATGCCGAACCTGATCGGCGGCATCGTGCTGGGCTACATCTGGTCCATGATCTTCGACGGCTTTCTGGTCGCTTACGGCCAGTCCGTGGTACTGAACAGCCACTTCGGTTTCTGGGGGTTGATCATCCTGCTGTGCTGGCAGCAGGTGGGCTATATGATGATCATCTACATCGCCGGATTGCAGTCCGTGCCGGAGGATATGCTGGAGGCGGCCCGCATCGACGGCGCCACCAACTGGCAGACCCTGTGGAAGGTCACTATCCCCAACATGATGAGCTCCTTCACCATCTGCATTTTCCTGACGCTGACCAACGGCTTCAAGCTGTTTGACCAGAACCTGGCCCTGACCGGCGGCCGCCCCTTCCTGCAGCAGGCGGACGGCAGCGTTGTCAAGACCACGGAAATGCTGGCCCTGAATATCTACAACTCCTTCTACTCCGGCAGCGGCAACAACCGCGGCGTGGCCCAGGCCAAAGCCGTGCTGTTCTTCATACTAGTGGCGGCTATCGGACTGATCCAACTCCGGGCTACCCGTAAAAAGGAGGTGCAGCAGTAATGCAGACGAGCCTTGCCAAAAAGCATGACCGCAGCAAAATGGTGTTGACCATAGCGTTCACGGTGATCTGCATCGTGTATGTGCTGCCCATCGTCATCGTTCTGATCAACTCCTTCAAGACCAATGCCGCTGTCAATACCGATACGTTCGCCCTGCCCAATGAGGACACCTTCGTGGGCTGGCAGAACTATATCAAGGGCATGACCTTCGGCAACTATCCGTTTATCAAGGCGGTGTTCTACAGTCTGTTCATCACCCTGGTCTCCTCGGCGCTGATCCTGATCTGCACCTCTATGGCCGCGTGGTATGTGGCCCGTGTGGGCAGCCTGTTCAGCAAGATTGTGTACTACCTGTGCGTGTTCTCCATGGTGGTGCCGTTCCAGATGGTGATGTTCACCCTGTCCCGCACCGCCGAGCAGGTCAAGCTTCCCTACTTTAGCTTCACCTCTATGGCTTTTGCCAAGATCGGATTGAACACACCGTGGACAATACCTATCGTGTACCTGGGCTTCGGCGCGGGACTGGCGGTATTCATGTTCTCCGGGTTCGTCAAGACGATTCCGCTGGAGATCGAGGAGGCCGCCGCCATTGACGGCTGTGGGCCCGTGCGTACCTTCTTCCTGGTGGTGCTGCCCATGCTGAAGCCCACGTTTATCTCCGTGGGCGTGCTGGAGATCATGTGGGTGTGGAACGACTTTCTGCTGCCGTACCTGGTGCTGGATCTGAACAAATATCGCACCATCCCCATCGTCATCCAGTATCTGAAGGGCAGCTACGGACAGGTGGATATGGGCGCCACCATGGCGCTGATCCTGCTGAGCATCGTCCCGGTCATCATCTTCTATCTCTGCTGCCAGAAGCACATCATCAAGGGTGTGGCGGCAGGCGCCGTCAAGGGCTAAACTTACAACACGCCGGGGGCGGGCTGATCGCCCGCCCCCGTATATTTTGGCCGGGACCGTCCGGCTGAAAGTCAAATCCTATCCAAGAGAGAAGTTGAGTTATGAAACGAAGCAGCGGTATTTTAATGGCGGTATCCTCCCTGCCCTCCCCCTATGGCATCGGTACCCTGGGCAAGGCGGCCTATGATTTCGCCGATTTCCTGAAAGACGCCGGCCAGTCCTACTGGCAAATGCTCCCCCTGGGCCCCACCAGCTATGGCGACTCCCCCTACCAGAGCTTTTCCGCCTACGCCGGCAACCCCTATTTTATCGACCCGGATATGCTGGCGGCTGACGGACTGCTGACGGCCGCCGAGTGCGCCGCCCCCGACTGGGGCAGCGACCCGCGCCATGTGGACTACGGAAAGATCTACGAGAGCCGCTTTACCCTGCTGCACAAGGCCTACAAACGGGGCTGGGAGCGGGACGCCGGCGCGGTGGCCGCCTTCACAGCGGAAAACGAACGCTGGCTGCCGGACTACGCCCTGTACATGGCCTGCAAGCGCCACTTCGGCATGAAGTCCTGGACGGAGTGGCCCGACGACGACCTTCGCCTGCGTAAGAACGAGGCCGTGCTGGACAAGTACCGCACACTTCTGCGGGAGGATGTGCAGTTCTTCACCTATCTGCAATTTCTGTTTTTCAGGCAGTGGACTGCTCTGCGCGACTACGTCCACCAGCAGGGCATCCGCATCATCGGCGATCTGCCCATCTACGTGGCCATGGACTCCGCCGACGTCTGGGCCGAGCCGCAGTTCTTTCAGCTGGACGACGATCTGGTGCCCAAGGCTGTGGCCGGCGTCCCGCCGGATTACTTTACCGCCGACGGCCAGCTGTGGGGCAACCCCCTCTACGACTGGGACGCCATGCGTGACGACGGCTTCGGCTGGTGGATCCGCCGGATCGACGGCGCCGGCAAGCTGTATGATGTGATCCGCATCGACCACTTCCGCGGCTTTGCCAACTACTGGGCCGTGCCCTACGGTCAGCCCACCGCCAAAAACGGCCGCTGGATCGCCGGTCCCGGCATGGACCTGATCGAACGGCTCAACGGCTGGTTCCCGCAGCTGGAGTTCATCGCCGAGGATCTGGGCTACCCCACCCCGGAGGTGGCGCAGCTGCTCCGCGAGTCCGGCTGGCCCGGTATGAAGGTGCTGGAATTCGCCTTTGACTCCCGGGATTCCAGCGGGTATCTGCCCCACGCCTATACGCCGCACTGCATCTGCTATACCGGCACCCACGACAACAGCCCCCTGGCACTGTGGCGGCAGGAGGCCGCGCCGGAGGATGTGGCCCACGCGGTGGAATACCTGGCGCTGACAGAGCAGGAGGGCTTCCACTGGGGTATTATCCGCGGCGGTATGTCCAGCGTGGCGGAGCTGTTCGTGGCGCAGATGCAGGACTATCTGGGCCTGGGCGAGGGAAACCGCATGAACATCCCCGGCACCCAGGGCGGCAACTGGACCTGGCGGCTGCTGCCCGGCGAGCTGAGCGATGCGCTCTCTGTCAGGATCGACCGCATGACCGCGCTCTACGGCCGCAAGGCATAAGCGAACACCCCCGGCAGTGCCGGGGGTGTTTTTTTGCCGTGAGCACCGCTTCCGCAACGCCGAAACCCCCATCTGCCATGTGACAGATGGGGGTTTCGATGCCGCCGAGGTAGGGGTTAGACCTCCGCGACCCGTACTGCAATATGGACCCTGCCGGGCAGGGCAAATAAAAACCGGCTGCAATGTATGCACCTTGGAAGCGCATCCCACTTGCAGCCGGTCGATCATGCGGTCAAATGCCGTTTAGACACCGTAGCTTTGCGTCTCGGCCTTTCAGCCGATTTGCCAACAGAACATTATTATATTTGTAGTGTATCACTTTCGTTCCGTTTCGTCAAGTCTTTTTCGCAAAAATCCGTGTTTTCTACGCGTCCGTGTCCAGCTCGCCGATTGCCGCGCACGCCTCACGGTATGCCGCGGCCGTCTCCGGATACAGCGCCGACGCGCGCTGCATATCGCTGCCGCGCAGGGCCTCCGTCAGGGCTGAGGCTGCCTGCCCCAGCTGCACCAGCCCCAGGTTGGCTGCCAGGCCCTTCAGCGTGTGCGCCGCCCGGAACGCCCGTTGGACGTCTCCGGCACTCATGGCCGCCTGCAGCATGGCGAAGGTATCGTCTCCGGCGAACATCCGCAGGAAACGCTCCACCGCAGCTATACTGCCCAACCGGCGCACGGCGTCCGCCATGTCGCCGCCCATCTCTTGATAAAGCTTCTCTAAATTCATTGTTTCTTCCTCTCCAGCCACTCGGCGATCGTTCTTATCATCTGCCCAGCCTCCAACGGCTTGGGGATATGCGCGTCCATGCCCGCTGCCAGGCAGGCCGCCACGTCCTCGTCAAACAGGTTGGCGGTCATGGCGATGATCGGCAGCTGCGCGTCCGGCCTGTCCATCCCGCGGATGGCGCGGGTGGCGGAAAGGCCGTCCAGCTCCGGCATCATCACGTCCATCAGCACCGCGTCGTAGGTACCGGGCGCCGACGCGGCGAACATCTCCACCGCCTCCTTGCCGTCGGCGGCCTGGTCCACCATGGCGCCGGCCTCCTGCAGCAGGTACACCGCGATCTCCCGGTTCAGTTCGTTGTCCTCCGCCACCAGCAAGCGCCGTCCGGCGATGGAGGCCGCCGCGTCGGGAAGCGCGGCTTCCGGTTCTTCGGCCTCACTGGGCATCATGGGCAGCACCACGCGGAAGCGCGTTCCCTGTCCGCGTGCACTGTCCACCTGAATGGTACCGCCTCTTTCGTCCACCAGCTTTTTCACCACGGCCAGACCCAGGCCCACGCCGCCGGAAAGGCTGCCCCTATCGCTGTTTTCCTGGGCAAACGCCTCGAACATATGGCGCTGGAACGTCTCGCTCATACCTGCGCCGTTATCCTCGCATATAAATTCCAGCCGGCACACGCCGTCCGCATAACGGGACTCGCGGAAGCTGCAGCGCACCCATCCGCCGGGGTGATTGTATTTGATGGCGTTGCCGATGATGTTCTGGCAGATCTGCCGCAGATACAGCGGGTCGCCTGTGAATCGTTCATGCTCCAGCGTCAGGTCCATCACCATCAGTGCAACGCCTGCGCTCTCCGCCTGGGCGCGCGAAATACCCAGCATCTCGTGCAGCTCGCTTGTCAAACAATAGGGGGTCTTTCCCAGCGCCTCCTGCTTCGGGCGATTCAGCGTCAGCACGTCGTTTACCAACGCCAGCAGATAGCGTGCCGCGGTCTGCGCCTTCTCCCGGCAGGACTGCACCAGCGTCACATCCTCCGGGTTCCGCCCGATGATCTCCAGCATACCCATGATGATGTTGATAGGTGTGCGTATGTCGTGGCTCATGCTGCGAAGGAAGTGCGTCTTGGCCTGGTCCGCCGCGCTGGCGCGGCGCACCTCCTCCTCCAGACGGTGCTGGTAGTCCATCTCGCGACGCTTGCGCTCCTGCGTGGTGCGGAGCACCAGCAGCGTCGCCAAGACCGCCGCCAGCGCGTAGACGCCGAAGGCGGAGATCACCATGTTCTTGCCCAGGATGAACACGTATTCATTGGGGAGGAACACATACAGGCTGTACTGCTGGTATCGCTCCCGTGCACCGAAGAACGTGCCGTCCGTGCGGAGCTGGGTCAGCTTGCTGCCCGGGGAGGGGGAGGACTCCAGCGCACGGATGAGGGGCACCTCGTCCACCGGCAGGTTCCACTGCTCCGCCGCGCTGCTGCCCACCACGCGCTCGCCGTCGGTGATGTAGGTGTAGACCCTGTCATTGAGCAGCGTCTCGTAGCCCGCCAGCAGGCTCTCGATGGACGCACGGTAGGAGGCGATGATCGTGTTCGACTGGAGGCGGACGCAGAAGACGACGCCGGGATTTTCGACGCGCGCCACGGCTGCTATGTCGTATACCGCGCCGTCACGGGTCAGGCGGCGGGCGAAAATCTTCTCCGGGTAGTCCATGATGGAGCGGATCGCCTCATTGGTGTAGTAATCGCTCCAGTCCATGTCCGCACCGGAGCTGAACTCGATCTCCAGATCCTTGTCCAGCACCAGCACGCAGGTTACGCGCTGACGCTGGGCGTACCGCGCCAGCTCCTCGTTGGAGCGGTTCTGCCCCACCATACCCTCGCGCTCCGCCACCTCCTGCGCCTGCTCCGTCAGCCGCACGAGGCTCTTTAGCCGGTCGGCGGCGACGATGTCGCGGTAGCTGATGCACTGGTTTTGCAGATATTGCAGCGTCCGCTGGGCGGTCTGCTGGGCGTTGCGGATGCTGCTGTTGCCGCCGATGAGAGCCGTGACCGCCATCACAAAGACGCCCAGCACCAGCATGAGCACCCAGATATATTTGTTGGAAAACTTATTGCCCATGGATCAACCCCGCTAAAGCCGCCTGTGCGTCCACGCCGTAGCTCTCCAGAATGGCGGCCACGGTGCCGTCCGCCACCAGCTCGTGCAGCATTTCGTTCAGAGCCTCCGCTCTGCCGCTGCCGTCGTCCTTATAGAACGCCGCGCCCAGACCTGCCCGCAGCAGCCCCGGCTCCAGCACCCGGTATTCCCCGGCGCGCCCGGCGATGAAGGTGAGGTACGCCGTCTCGTGTCCGGCGCAGGCGTCCACGTAGCTTTTGTCCAGCGCGGCGAACACGTCCACCGTGTCGGCGAAGCAGTACACGCTGTCCACCTGCTCCACGCCGGGCACCTGATGCTTCAGAAACAGCTCCTCCGGCTTGGAGGAGGTCTGCACGGCGATGCGCTTGCCGTTCAGGTCGCCAAGACCGTAAATATCGCTGGACGCCTGCACTATGACCACCTGACGGCTGTACATATACGGCCCTGCCCAGCGGTAGCAGTCCTCTCTGCCGTTCATGGAGAAGCTGCCCCAGAGGCAGTCCACGTCGCCTCGCTCCAGTAGGGCGTCCTTCTCCTGCCAGGATATCTGCCGGAAGTCCGGCGTCCACCCCAATCGCTCACAGGCTGCTTTTGCGATCTCCACGTCGATACCCGCATAGGCGCCATCCTCATCCAGATAGAAATACGGCTCATAGTTGTCGCTGCCAATGACCAGCACCGGCAGCTCTTCCGTTTCCGTCTCCCGCTGTCCGCAGCCGCACAGCAAGGCGCCGCACAGCGCCAGCAGCACCGCCAGCAATCTTTTTGTCCTGCTCATTCCTTACCTCTCATGCCGTATACCTCACGGCACAGTGCGCCCTGTATGTCCTCCAGACAGTCTACCAGCAGCGGATCGAACGCGCCGCACTCGCCGCGCCGTATCATAGCCAACGCCTCCGCATGGGTATACGCTGGCTTGTACACCCGCTGGCTCACCAGCGCGTCATAGGCGTCCGCCAGGCCCACCGCCTGCACGGTCATCGGTATCTCGTTGCCCTTCAGCCCGTCGGGATAGCCGCTGCCGTCCACCCTCTCGTGATGCCAGCGGCAGATCTCCGCCGCAGCCTCCACCAACGGCTCGCTTTCCATCTCCTTCATGCCCCGCATCAGTTCCTCGCCGATCAGGGTATGCTTCTTGATCTCGTCAAACTCCTCCGGCGTCAGGGGGCCGATCTTTCGCAGCAGGGCATCCGGCACGCCCATCTTTCCGATGTCGTGGAACATAGCCGCGGCGGCGGCCCGCCGGCAGTCCTGCAGGGTCAGGCCGTATTTATCCGTGCGTTCCAGCATTCTCTGCAGCAGCCGCTGCGTGATCTGCTCCACGTGCCGCCCGTGGTCCGCGCCCTCGCCGTTGCGGTAGCCCATCACCCGCGACAGGATATCCGCCGCGATGCCCATCATATGCTCCTGCCGCCGCAGCTGCTGCATCATCACCGCTGCCAGCCGCCGCTGCCGCGCGTACAGCTTCACGGTGTTCATCACCCGCTGCCGCACGATACGGATATCAAAGGGCCGTTCTATGTAGTCCGCCACGCCCATGTCGTAGGCCTGCCGCACCTTTTCTTCTGACCCGTCCGCCGTGATGATAATGACCGGGATATCCTCGATAAACCCCCGCTTATTCATCTCATCCAACACCTGCAGGCCGTCCATTTCCGGCATGATCATGTCCAGCAGCACCAGTGAGATATCCGCGCCGTAGGTCTCCAGCTGCGCCATGCACTCCCGGCCGTCCTCCGCCTCCAGCACGTTGAAATCCTCCGCCAGCATCTCCCGCAGTATCGCGCGGTTCATAGCCGCATCGTCCACCACAAGAATATGCGGCTTGATCTCCTCCCCCTCCACGGGGGTATCCTCGGTGACCACGGCGTCCTTTCTTCGCTTGGCCCGGTACATCAGCCGGTCCGCCCGCTGCACCGCCTGGGCGATCGTCTCCTGCTGCGCCATGACGCAGCCCACGCTGATGGTGATATGCTGGCCGCCCTCGCAGCCCGGTATGCTCACTGTCCGCAGCCGCCGCTGAATGTCTCCCAGCACGGTGGCAAAGGCCGTCTGCTCCACGCCCGGCAGCAGCAGCAAAAACTCGTCGCCGCCGTAGCACACCAGTGAGCCGCTGCGGCCCACTACCTCATAGATGGTATCCGCCAGCGCCCGCAGCGCGTTGTCGCCCACCTGATGGCCATTCATGTCGTTATACAGCTTCAGATCGTCCATATCGATGAGCGCTACACCGCCGCGATATACCTCATTGCTCATCTCCCGCTGGTAATGGTTGCGGCTCAGCGCACCGGTCAGCGCGTCTATCTCCTGCTCCTGTGTATCCCGCCCGGAGATGACCAGCACTTTGTCGTTGATCCGGTCGATGCGGATGTCATACTGCCGGCAGCCTACGCCGCCCTGCCGGAACCGCAGGCGAAAGCTCTCGTTTCGCTCCTTTTCGTAGAAAAAGCTCCGCAGGTTATCGCTGCTGAGATAGCGCATCCACACGCTTTTCTCCGCCGACACACCGCCGTTGTCCCGGAAGATGTCACGCAGCTCCTCTACGGTGTACCATTTGTCCTCCAGCCCACTGGCCAGACTGGTTTTCCGGACCCGCAGCTTTCCCCGGGCCCTGTCATATTCACATACGGTGTCGCAGATCGGCAGCAGTGCCGCGATAAAGGCTTCCTTCTCGATCATGGCTGGACCTCCGTCCCTATCATATCAGCCTTATTATAGCATCTTAATGCCGTATTGCAACGGCTTCCCCCTGAAACGCCGAATTTTTCGTCTGTTTTGCAGGCGGCGCGCCGGGGTGCGCTGTCGGTGAACGGCCCTGACCCGCATAGGGCAAAATAAAACCGCCCGGACGGGCGGTTTTGTTTTGCCTTTTTGCGATCTAACTGCGGCGGCGTCGGTGGAGGGCTAAAACGGTCAGTGCCGAAATGGAAGCACCAACAATAAGCCATGCCCACGGACCGGCAGAGAGCGCGGCGGCCGGCAGAGGCTGCCAGGCGGCATACAGCGTCATATCCGCCGTGACCGGCGCATTGAAATCCCAGGGGCGGGTCAGGTCGTAGTCACTGTACCAGCCGGTGAAGCGATAGCCCGAGCGGGTGGGCGCCTGCGGCGGCGCCAGGGGCGTTCCACGGAGCACCTCCGCCGGCGCTACGCCGCTGCCGCCGTTACTTTGGAAGGTCACGCGGCACTGCTCTGACACCACCACCGTGACGTCCCGGGCAGCGGCGGCATAGCGGCCCATGCCGTCCTCGGTGGACACCAGGTAATGGCTGCCGGTTATGGCGGACGCACCGCCGTCGGCCAGGACCTTCAGCTGAAAGGAGCCGACGACCGTCTCATCCGCCCAGTCCGCGCCGCCGCCAAAGTCTACGCAATTCATGTAGACCGCCTGACGGCCATCACGCAGCGTGACCAGCGTCGTCTTGACGCCCTCGCGGAGCAGGGTGCCATCAGGCTGATAGGCGAAGAAGGCAGGATCGAAGCATATCTCGTCCTGCATGGCGAACATCGGCCCTGTGCCGGTGGTCCGGCACAGGGTAAGCGATACCGTTACGGTATCGCCGGCGGCGGCATGGTACGTCGCCTCTCCGTTGGCGGCAAGGCGGAATTCATAGTGCCGGCTGTCGTCGCCCCAGGCCAGGGACGGCGCCAGCAGCAGCACCGCCAGCAGCGCCAGAACTACCCGCTTCATGGTCCGCCTCAGTTCAGGAAGTCCTTGAGCTTCTTGCTGCGGGAGGGGTGCCGCAGCTTACGCAGGGCCTTGGCCTCGATCTGGCGGATACGCTCACGGGTGACGTTGAACTCCTTGCCTACCTCTTCCAGCGTGCGGGTACGGCCGTCCTCGATACCGAAGCGCAGCTTCAGCACCTTCTCCTCCCGGGGCGTCAGGGTACCCAGCACATCCACCAGCTGCTCCTTCAGCAGGGTAAAGCTGGCGGCCTCGCTGGGCTCGGACGCGGCCTCGTCGGGGATGAAGTCGCCCAGATGGCTGTCCTCCTCCTCGCCGATGGGCGTCTCCAACGACACGGGCTCCTGGGCGATCTTCAATATCTCGCGGACCTTGTCCACGGGCATATTCATCTCGGCGCTGATCTCCTCGGGGCTGGGGTCGTGGCCCAACTCCTGCAGCAGCTGGCGGGACACACGGATGACCTTGTTGATGGTCTCCACCATGTGGACGGGGATTCGGATGGTACGCGCCTGATCGGCGATGGCACGGGTGATGGCCTGACGGATCCACCAGGTGGCGTAGGTGGAGAACTTATAGCCCTTGGTGTAGTCGAACTTCTCCACGGCCTTGATCAGGCCCAGATTGCCCTCCTGGATCAGGTCCAGGAACAGCATACCGCGGCCCACATAGCGCTTGGCGATGGACACCACCAGACGCAGATTGGCCTCGGCCAGCTGCTGCTTGGCCTTCTCGCCGGCCTTGATCTGCTTTTTCAGCTCGGCCATCTCCGCCTCAGGGATGGTCTCGCCGTCCGCCTCGGCCTGCGCCACACGCGCCTCGGCCTCGCGGCCGGCGGACATAACGGTGGCCAGCTCCACCTCCTGATCGGCGGTCAGCAGGGGCACCTTGCCGATCTCCTTCAGGTACATACGCACGGGATCGTCAATGTTGAAGCTGTCCACCAGCGTGTTGGGGTCGACCAGCTCCTCCTCTTCGATCTCGGCGATCTCATCCATAGCGGGCTCGCCATCCTCATCGGGCAGGTCGGCCAGGAAATCCTCGCTGCCTACCTCGATGCCCAACTGCTCCAGAGAGTCGTAGATGGAGTCCATCTGCTCGCTCTCCAGGTCCAGCTCGTCCAGCACGTCGGACAACTCACCGGCATCCAGCTTGCCCTTCTTCTTACCCTTGGTAAACAGGTCGCGCAGCTTCTCGTTGCCGTTCAGCAGCGCGGCCGCCGGCAGGGACGCGATGGTCTTTTCGTCCAGGCCGCCCTTGGCGGGCTTCTCCTGCGCCGGCGCGGCCTCCTGCAAAAGCTGGTCCGCCATCTGCTCCAACTGCTCCGCGGTGTACTTTTCTTCGGTCATGTTCGCTTTCCTCCGTAACCTTTTTTATCTTTATACGTCTCCATCGCCGCCGCCAGCGGATCCATGCCGCCGGTGCGCTTGGTGTGTTCTTCCCGAATGATGCGTATGTAATCCGCCAGCGCCTGCGGCGCGTTGGCTGCGGATTCCGGTTTTTGCAGCAGCGCCGTCAGGTGGTTCATCTCCTCCGGCGTCAGCACCGCGGCCAGCGCCGCCATGCTTGCGTGCCCCCGCCGCTGCCACAGCTCACCGTAGATGCGCCCCAGCAGCGGTGAGGAAAATTCCTCCGGCCGCACCGGCATTTCCGGCGGGAACAGGCTCTCGTCCTGCATCAGCAGACGGATAACGCCCTCCTCCGCCAGCGCGCTGCGTACATTCTGATAGCGGATGCTGCGGTCCGCGGGCTGCAGGGCCGATATCGGGTTCATCTCCTGACGCTCCTGCGCCTTCCGTGCCTTGGCCTGCACCCGCTTGGCGGCCCGCTGGACCTCCATCCGCATGGCCTCCGCCGGCAGGGACGCCGCCTCGGCTGCCCGGGTGGTATATACCTCCCGTTCCACGGGGTCATTTAGTTTACATAATGTTTCAGCGATCTCCCCCGCGTAGGCGATACGGCCCTTGTCGTCCTTCAGATCATACTTGGACGCGATCTCAGACATCGTGAATTCAATGCCGTTTGCGCTGCCGGAAAGCAGCTGCTCAAAGGCGTCCTTGCCCTGATACTTGATAAAGTCATCGGCGTCTTGCTTTACATAATGTCCATCCACCAATCGCTGCGGCAGACGCAGGACCTTCACGGTGAACTCGCTGTTCTGCAGCAGCTCCAGCGCCCGGTCCGTGGCCATCTGGCCCGCGCCATCGTTGTCGTAGCACAGCACCAGCTCCTTGGTGAAGCGGCTCAGCAGACGTATCTGCTCCTGGGTCAGCGCCGTGCCCATGCAGGCCACCGCATTGTCGAACCCCGCCTGATGCAGCGTCACCACGTCCAGGTTGCCCTCGCACAAGATCATGTTGGGCCGCTTGGTCTTTTTGGCCAGGTTCAGGCCGTAGAGCACCCGGCGTTTGCTGTACGCCACCGTTTCGGTGGTGTTCATGTATTTCGGCTCCGACTTGTCGATCACGCGGCTGCCGAAGCCCACCACGTCGCCCCGCACGTCGATGACCGGCAGCATCAGCCGGTTGCGGAATTTGTCGTACAGTCCGCCGTTTTTCCCGTTGACCACCAGGCCGGAGGCCAGCAGCTCCTGCTTGGTGAAGCCCTTGTCTGTCATGGCGCGGAGCAGCGCGTCCCACTGGTCCAACGAAGCGCCCATGCCGAAGCGCACCGCGATGCCGCGCCGTATCTGCCGCTTGTCCAGATACGCCTGCACCGCCGCACCCTGCGGAAGCTGCAGCTGGTCGTAGTACCACCGCGCCGCCGCGCGGTTCAGCTCCAGCACCCGCCGCCGCAACTGGTCGGCGTTGCTGCGGGCCTCGTCCTCCGCCGGCAGCGGGATGTTGGCCCGCTTGGCCAGGAACTCCACCGCCTCCGGGAACGACAGGCCCTCGATCTCCATGATGAAATTGATGACGCCGCCGCCCTTTTTGCAGCCGAAGCAGTGGTAGATCTGCTTGTCCGGCGCCACGGAGAACGAGGGCGTTTTTTCGTTGTGAAAGGGGCACAGGCCGAACAGGTTGCCGCCCTTGCGCGTCAGCGTCACGTAGCTGGATACCACGTCCGCAATGTCGTTCCGCGCCACCACTTCGTCCAGAAACTGGTCGCTGAAATGCACGAAAAGCCCTCCTTTCCCCCACCGAACCGCGGTGCAAAATAAATCTGACAATATACTATACCAAAAAACTTCCTCAAATCCTCTTTTTTCGCAAAAGTTTTTAGCCGTGACGGATGAGGTGCCATAAAAAAAGGAAAGCCCCGGAGGAAAGCAATCTCTATTCACCCCACCCCCGCCAGGGGGTGGGACAATTAAAGTCAAAAAAGAAAGGCCCGTAGGAAAGCAATCTTTACTATTCCTCCCGCGGCAGCGGGAGGGATAATTAAAGACAAAAAAAGAAGCACCCGGTAGGGTGCTTCTCTTTTTTGAGTTTAATTAGAACTCCTTTTTCTTGCCGATGACAACGGCGGAGCCGGCGACGGAGGTCAGAGCCATACCGACGTACATAGCGATGCCAGCGTCAAAGGTCTTGGGGGACTTGTTGCCATCAGTCTTGGTGTCGGTGGAAGCAGAGGTGGTCACATACCAATCGCTATCCAGCAGATCGCCTTCCCAATTCTTCTCCATGTCATTAGCGGTAGCAATACCCTTGGCCTGATCGTACTTAACGACAGTCTTAGTGCCAGCCAGCTTCAGAGTCTCGTAAGCAACAGCAGTAGCGCCGCAGCTTGCGCACTTGACGTTGTAGATACCATCATCAACCTTATCGCCCTTGATCCACAGGTGGGAACCCTCAGCAATCTCGTCAGTCACGTCATCAACGGACAGAATCACGCCATTGTACAGCATATTATAAGTGCCAGTGCCGTCCTCAACCTTGACAAAAGCAGCATTGTCCTTATCGAAGTACACATCGGTGTCAAACACGCTGGTAGTGCAGTTGCGCTCAACCTTCTCGCCAGATTTAGCAGTCATCTTGACCAGCTTACCATCTGCATAAGAGATGAAGCTATCAATGGTATCCTCATCAGCGTTGACTTCCTTAACATAGTTACCCTCGACATAGCCGTCATAGTTGCTCTTGTCGGCAGGAACCAGATAGCGAGTTGCATCAGTCTCGTCGACATAGGTATAATACAGGGTAGTCTTATTCTTGGAGCTTGCATCGGTCTTAGTGACCATGATGTCAGTGCTCTTCTTGTCCTCATCATACAGGACATACTTGCTCGCCGCGAACGCGGTGGTGCACAGTGCCAGAGCCATGACCATGGCCAGCACAGTT
>OHMU01000201.1_pt1 | contig 42342 bp, 36 predicted proteins | sample 1569441 | NCBI WGS metagenome assembly OHMU01 (sample SAMEA3879527, study PRJEB24766) | human gut metagenome | biome: human-associated habitat; feature: feces | place: USA | collected 1985/1987 | reverse complement strand
GACCGATGAGCTTGAAAGAAAAACAGCGCATGACACAGTTTACTTTACGCCCCCCAGAGAAATACACTCTGCGTTTTTTTGTATACCCATGCCAAATTCACTAAAAAATCAACCTGCCTTAGTAGATCAATTACCTACTAGTAAACAACTGTTATCCAACAGCTACTGTACAATCCCCGTCTCCTTATCCACATTATTCATCGTCTTTTTCCCTGCTTTATGCTGACGTCCGCTATTGAAATCCCATGAACAGGTAAACACAAACATATTGCCATTGTCTTTAATGTAAGTCCATTCTTCTTTTCTTACAAGATTATTCATCAGCTTTGAACCTGCACTCCACCCCTCGGACATAAACGGATAGAGTATACCAACGCCAAAATTCAGTGTCTTCCATTTATACGAACACTGTAACGAACAGCTTTTCTCTCCGTAATTCACAGCCTCCCCCCAAAGAGATTCATAACGGTTGCTGATGTCGCCATAGAAAGAGAAGTTCTTATAATTCAGTGAAATATCACCACCTGCATACCAAGCAGTGTAAGTATGCGAATACAGATGCCCTTTACTTTCAAATCTATTCACACCTCCATAGCCACTTACCGAAAGAATATCCGGAATTACACTTACCTCTACATACAATTGCCCGTTTAGTTTCGAGTAGCTTTTCTGATTGGCAATACCATATTGGAACTCATAATTTCCATCCTCAAAATCCACCCTTTCTATCTGCTGCATAATAGGATTTTTGCTGTACAGATAACTCCCGGTGAGTTGCGTACTTACTATCTTATTCCCCCACGAGAATTGCAGACGATTATTATAAGAGCGATAAGGAGCAAGCTCACGATTGCCGCGATTCACCTCTATATCCGTCACTTGCTGCCGTATATCGCTCAGTGACGAAAGCGAAGGCAACGACGGATAACTATTGAAGGTGTAGCGCAATGAGGCTCCCTTAAACACCGGATAAGAAAGTTGCACTACGGGACGAAAAGTATAAAATGTAAAACCTTCGTCCGACTCGTCAAATGTCTGTCGTGACACACCCACTCCCACTCCATAATTCAACTTCATCCATTGCCCCTGCACCTGTGTATAAGCATAAAGATTTGAGTTATGCATATCCGCAGTTTCATCTACCGACCCTGTATAGCGGTTGCGCGTATATGCCTGCTGATACTTCAAGCCAGCAGACAAACGCACTTTCTCAAAAGATTTTTTGTAAGCGCCCTCACCTATCAGTGAGTAGCGGGCACCATCCGTACTATAATCGTACACAGACAACGGATTTTCAGGAGTATCGACATACTCCCTGTAACCACGTTCATAGTCCGAACTGATATACGTTCCTACCACATTGAACATCAATTCCTGTTTTCCCGATAAAGACCGCTTATAATACAAGTCCAGAGAGGGTGAAGATGATTTGTTTATAGCACGCGTGTAGCTGTACAAATCCTCTTTGCCGCTTTCGTGTATCCGTTGTCCGAAGTCAGCGTGTGGCGAATCGAATATACTGGTAGCAAACATGGCGTTGAATACATACTTATCCGGCTTTGTCAGGTTATAGGTGGCCTCTATGCTACGATCCACATAATTGAAGGGAGTGGAAATACCATCTAATATACGATTTCTCTTTTCGTTGCCGGGTATCTCAAAAATCTGGTCTTCATTTACATAGCGGTCATCATAATCACGATAGCTGACGTAATAACTCAATCCGAATTCAGACAGCTTGTGGTTGGCACGCAGATAAACCTGATCGTTCCCGAAGCCGGTTGTTACAGCATTCATCATACTTACGCCTCCCGATATGCCCGACTGTGCCCTTTTCACCACATAGTTGATGACTGCCTCTGCACCGCTGTCGGCATAGCGTACGCCCGGATTATCAATATACTCCACCCTTAGCACCTCATTCGGCCTCAACGACTGCACTTGCGCTTCGGTAGCCTCCATATCATTGATACGCAACTGCACGCTTCCTCCGCTTATGGTATTTACCGTCCTTTGGAAAGCATTCACTTTCAGCCCCGGCAACTGCATGTGCGTCAGCAATTCATATCCGGAGGAAGAAGCTTTCACCTGCTTCTGAGATGGCATTATAATCTGCCTGTCCAGTTTCTTCACCACATTCGAAGCTGTCACCGTCACTCCCTCCAGCATTACTGCATCTTCCATCAGAATAATATCTCCGATATCCAACGGACGATTCAGATTATCGAGTCTGAACACTTGGGGCACATAGCCTACAAATGAAACCTGTAGCAGATAATTGTCTACGGTTAAGCCTTGCATTTTGAAACTCCCTTTATCGTCGGAAGTACATCCGGTTACAAATGACGAATCCGTACGTTGCAGCGCAATATTGGCAAAAGCAACCGGTTCGCCCTTCGCATCAGTAACCCTACCAGATATACTCACATTTTGTGCATAAATGCCTGACAATATACAGAAGGTAAAAAGTAGATAAATGATGTGTGTTTTCATACTTAGCAATATGTTTGGTTTTATAATTCGGAAGGATAATTCTACAAAGCTATTCAATATATTCTATTTTAACCATATTTTACTATTTTCTTTTTATGTGAATCATAATATTCTCGAACAAATGTAGATAAATCGGTATCTGCTTTCAAATAGTTGAAAAAACAATCGGTTGGATTTTTCTTCCGGAAGCCACTCCACCATTTTGAGAAACATGGTCCACCACACACAGCCAGATACTTACAACTAAGACACAATGGATTATCAAAGAAAGCCTTATCGCCAATTCCTTCTGTTTTATTCTTATCCCACATTATGTTTCCTTCATCACTGATATATCCCAAAGAGTTTTCGGGAGTATAGTCCTTAGCTGTACATCTATACACATTGCCATCATAGTTGATATTAGCATAGTTAATCCTATCAGCATAACATAATATACCTCTAAACAAGCTGTATAAAGTATTATATGATAGTCTGAAACCACATTCTTTCAGTTTAGCAGAATTTTCATTTAGTATTTTCTTTACTGCTTCATCGCTTCCTTCCTTATCATAAGTTTGCCATATTCGCTGAAACTATACCCAGAATTGCGAACGCAAATACGCAGGTATACAGTCCAATATCTGGCTGAAATCATTTTGAATACTCTGAGTATTGTAGTTGATTCTTAATTTAATGGAAGTATCGGGACTTGCATCAGTCAGAGCAATGCAGTTCTGTAATATTTTGTCAAAAGAGGGTTCACCTTTTTGATTACGTATTTTATTATGCGCTTCTTTATCACCATCCAATGTTACCTGCAATTCATTTAAACGTATTTCCATACATTTTTGAATAATATCCTCTGTCAGCAAAAAGCCATTGGTTGTCATCGAATTAGAGAATTGAGCTCCATGTTTTTCAGCACACTGCTTAATATACATAGAAATCGGATATACAACTTCTTTAAAATAAAGCAGAGGTTCCCCACCAAACCAACCGAGAGAGAAATGCTTGATTTCTCCTTTATCAAAAATATTATCAACCAAACGCTTCACTCTCTCCATTGTCTCCGGCTGCATCCGACCTTTCGGATGTTTTTCGTAACAATACCAACACCTGAAATTACAATCTTGTGTAGGATTAAGTATCAAATGCCAGACACCGCTATCATTTGCTTTATTATACTTTTCTCTTAAATAAGTTATCTCTTTATTCATATTTTCGGTTAAGAAATGAGTTTGAGTTAACTTGTTGGTCAAATCAGGATATTTCTTCTGAAGTGTCCCGTCAGCCATAAGCTTCTTCATAAAATTGTATTCATCCTCATTGAGAGAGAATACCGCTCCTGTTACTCCATTCATACAGAGCATATTTTCATTTTGAGGAGTATAATAATTATAACTACTTTCAATCATTTTATGTCTCCTTTTTATAAAAGCAAATAGCCCCACATAGAAAATTTCCGGAGGCTATTACTGCTTTGGTGATTGTAATAAACTAAATCAAAGTCTTTATTCAATTTTCATTCTAAATGAATTAGAGAAAAGCCTGATTTTCATTTCTTTCGAAAGATTCTTGCTGTTCCCCTCCACAACCTGCTACACAATTAGCACCTGCACAATTAGTATTAGAACACTTGCTAAGAGCATTTTCTACTATTTTTCCCCCTTCAGTCATCTCCATTTCAACATCATTCAAAATGTCTTCACCCATGGCTGCTGATACAGATTTAGCCAACTCTTCTTCTCTTGATTTCATAATAGTTTGATTTTTTTTAAATTTACACTCGAATTATTTGTCTCATATTGCAAAGGAAGTCATTGATAGTCCATTTTAACGGGACTGGATAAAATATTGAGAAAATAAATATATTTCCGCATCAAGGCCGCGCGGTTTCTTATATATAAGGTATACTCAAACAAATCATGGCAAAGGTTTTAAAAGATAATTGAGGCTGTTTCTCAAAGATTTAGTATTTTTGGCAGTTGTAATAAACCGTTAAGCCATCGGAGCCTACATGTTTTAGCATCGTATAAAATGGTAGCTGCGCTACATACAGTAATTGTTGAGGCAAAATTAAATTGCGAAATGCTTCATTACCACGAAAGTAAAGCAGTAAAATGATTAGTTTGAATAACTTGCTATGACTACAGAAGATAAAATAAAGTATTTTGAGAATCGAGAAGATTGGAGAAAGTGGTTAATGGACAACTTTGAAACCTCCAGTGAAATATGGTTTGTATTTCCCTATAAGTCGTCCGGTAAAAAAAGCATTTTATACAATGATGCCGTTGAAGAAGCCCTTTGCTTCGATTGGATTGACAGTACAACAAAACCACTTGATAAAGATCATAAAATTCAGCGTTTCACACCCAGAAATCCTAAAAGCACTTACTCGCAAGCCAACAAAGAAAGGCTTAAATGGCTATTGGAAAATAAAATGATACACCCAAAATTTGAAGAGAAAACGCGAAGTATTTTATCTGAGCCTTTCATTTTTCCCAATGATATAATTGATAAATTGAAAGAAGATGAAACAGTATGGAAAAACTATCAACCATTTTCCGAAGCATATAAGCGAATCCGAATAGCGTACATCGAAGCTGCGAGAAAACGTCCTGAAGAATTTGAGAAGCGGTTAAACAACTTCATCAGCAAAACAAAAGAAAATAAAAGGATAGTAGGATTTGGCGGAATTGAAAAATACTATTAATCAAAAGATTAGCATCATAAATAGAAAAACAATTTAAAATGAGGACTGAAATACTTGACTTCACCTTTCTGATGTAGTATCTTTGTAGAAGTTTAAGAACAGAACTCTAATATAAACCTAAAACTTTAGCAAATGGAAAAATCCAAAGAACACCGTAATATTCTTACAGCCAAGCATCATAAAGCGAATAAATCTGACAATATTTTATAAAAAACAGATATCAAATATATAATTACTGATAACTTACTCCCAAGCTATTCAGTCTGATTATAGCTAATCCGAGTGAATTTCACCCTAAATAGTAACGAGTATAAAAGAAGTAAAGGCAGTATTTCCTCACAAGGATTACTGCCTTTTTTGTTGAAATATATCTAAATCAGGTGTAATTACCATTTTTTATGCTGTTAATAAACACGGAGAATATTCTTAAAAAACGTAGCTATTATTCTTTAAAAACGCTGATTACGGTTATTAATAGGGTACTTATTATTGACTTGAATTATTACTTATCTATTTATACCTAAAATTCTCTATACTTCTCTTCACTATAAATGAAATCAGTACATTGATTATCTCGTCATTTTTTCCGTCCGAAAGTACTCGAAGCAAATATTTTCAAGATTCCCAGTTTATCACCATCGAACCGATATATTGACATTAGTCCATCAAGTAGATAAAAGCTATCCGTTCTAATACTTAAAGTAATTAAAACCACAATCATAGTAGTAATATATGGATATTTATAGCCATATTTACACTATAATATAGTAATTTATTAGCTCATGAATGGTGGTAGTTATAAAAGAAATCACATCGCGAATAGAAAATCTTTCGCATGAATGGATTTATATTTTTCCTTCTTGTAGCCGTCATAATCTATTCTTCTTGTGTATTAAACAAACGGGTTAAATCTCCGACAATTGGAATTGCTCCATACTTTCCGGATAAGTAATCTTTTTCAAAGCTGATGCTGCCAATGACAATGTAGATTGTTCTTTGATACAATACTATTCTGCCAAATAACTCAATGATAAAGTAGTTAAATTCTTTGCTCGAGCAAAGAATTTAGCTACTTTATTAGTCATAACCGCAATATAGCAGTTATAAATAGTCATAGTTAGTCATACTTCAGTTATAACTCCAATTTATGACTACTTCAGATACCATGTTCTGCCTTTAGGAATAATCGTTCCTGCACCTTTCATTTCAGAAAGAATATTTCCAACCATTCGTTCTTGCTGTTCCTGAGTTTTGGTTTTAGGAAGAACATCTTTGAGATATTCGAATATTGCATCACGCTTAGCACCAACTAAACCTGCATTTTGAAGATACTGCAAAATCATTTGTTGTAATTTAGCTTTATCCAATCCCCTATTACGAGTATAATCGGATAATTGCTTTGTTTTTTTAGCTATATCAAGCGATATGCTATATTCCAATACATCTCCTTCCAAAAGCCCCCTACCCAATAAAGCAAGTACATGATCTTCAGAAATACGATGTCCTTTTTGCACAGCGTCCAACAGGATGCAATCTTCTAATGTCAAGGTATTGTTCTCTTTAAGTAACTTAGTGTATTTCTCATTGATGGTGTTACCATATATTTTCACCCCGACTTCTTTATTGAGTGCATCTATCTCATAATCAGGCATAGGAAAATGGCGACGCCATTGCTCGTTGAACATTTTTTTTATGCCGCGACTCACAGTATCAATCATGTTAAAGTTTACCATAGCACGACAAAGACATTCGTTACGAAAATGTCGTTGCGGTCCTTTAGTTGCTAATGCTTTTTGCAACGTGCCGGGGATGAAACTGCCTCCATTAGCATAATAGAGAAAATCCGGATTTTCTACAAAATTGATGCGTTGTTGCAATGTGTAGTCTTGGTGGGCGATAGCGTTATGCAGAGCTTCACGGATGGTGTAATCGTCATATTGCTTCATCGTTTCAGGAAATAAAGTTCCACCAGGTAATTCTCGCATAGTCAAATTGCGTATCTTACTCAAAATTTGATCTACAGTAAGAATAAACGGTACGGTAAAGTGTTCGTAGTCAACAACCTCTTGACGCCCATCCCGCAAAGTCCAGGTTACTTCAACTACAGCAGGACGAAGTTTGAAAACCGAAACTGTTTTCCCCAATAGAATAATAGCAGCGCGAGTCAGTTTACCGTCTATCATTATACCGCTATTGCAAAGTAACTCCTCCACAGTCCAAGTATCAATTTCCTCAGTAGGAATCTTAGAAGCATGAACCTTTTTAAACATTACACGTGCTTTAGCCACAGCCAATTCGTCCAAATCTGCCAATGTAGCATTAGGTACAATCTCGGCTGACCAATCTTTAGCTTCAAATATCGGCTCTTCAAGAATTGCAGCAAGCCTCTCTTGTGTCATTTCCACCAACGAATCTTCTACTCGTTGCCACGCTTTTTTATGTGCATATACCGGACGGCGAGGCAAATGTTTAGGAATATGGACTATCCATACCGTTTTGTATGTATCTTCTGTCGTATATTCATCTATGCTCAGACCCTCCGATGAGAGGTTGATACAATGTTCCAATAGTTTCCATACAGCAGATTGGAAATTCAAATTAAACTTAGAGAGATCAGTACCTACAATTTCTAAGGTCTTATCTTGCACACCTATAACAAGATGCCCCCCTTCCATGTTGGCTATGGCAGAAACATAAGAGATGAGATCATCCTTTTCATCACCGGCAAAGGAGTTCTTGAGGTTTTTCATTTCTTTCCACTCGCAACAGGCATTCTCTTGCGGAAATTCACGAAGCAGATATTGTTGAAGTTCTTTTGAGGTCATGTATTCTATATTTATGACGTTTTCTTATGCTCTTTATCCCACTGCTCATAGTTTATTAAATGCACCCTATTTTTCAATTACAATATATTCACCTAATTGCATATAGTAAGCCCACAGTTTGTTTGCATTGGATTCAAATTGATGGATCAAAACACTATATTGAAGCAGTTGACGTTTTTTCCTAATTGTTCTGCCAACCACTTACCTGTTTTCTTATTCTCGACAAGAACTTATTTAAGTCGATTTGTATCCTCCATAAGAATCTCTATGTTGAACTTAATGCAAAGTTATTGCTTTTATTTGATACACAGATATGATTATGGTAGTTTTTATCTATAAAATCAATCTCCCGACTATGTGAGGAGAAATTGTCCGGATGGACAGAAAAACTTTTTGAACAATTTTTTTGAGCAAACCAGAACAGACCTTGCTATATTCAAGTGAATATCAAAAAAATGAAGTGACGAACGAAAGAATGTAGTACAACATTTTGCTTTTTTAAAGAAATAATTTATTTTTGCTTTCAAATAGATTACTACTATGCTTTTATCTAATAAATATATTGTTTGTATCTGGGGAATTTTACTTGTACTATCATGCACAAACACCCACACGGAATCTTCACCAACTCTACTTCCTGAACTGGCGCAAGCAGAAAATTGTATGTATGCATATCCCGACAGTGCATTACATATTCTTGAAAAAATGACACCACCCAAGGTTACTGATAAATATCAATATGCAACGTGGTGTCTGCTACTATCGCAAGCGAAAATAAAGAATTATGTGAAATTGGAATCTGACAGCTTAATATCAATTGGCTATAAGTATTTTCAACAAAAAGAAAATCCACAGAGGAAAGCACTTGCGGGATATTTGGAAGGTGTATATTATAATGATGAGAGGCACGAAGCTGAAACCGCTCTGAAATGTTATTTAGAAGCTGCTACAGAGATAGAAAAGACGAAAGATTATCAATTGGCACATTTAATACATGCCGAAATAGGACATATATATGCATACCGCTCTTTAGTAGATTATGCAACATCTGCTTACCAGAAGGCTTATGATTTTGCAAAACTATCAAATAATAAAAGATACATTGCCTTATCTTTATCATATATCGGTAGAGCTTATTCAATTAAGCCTGATATGGATAAAGCTATTGATTATTACGAAGCTGCTATAAAAATAGCAAAAGAAACAGATGACAAACAATTCTTAACACCGGATATTCTCAATGAACTCGCCAGTGTTCATACACGTATACCTAATTATAAACAAGCACTTCAATATGCAATGGATGCATTAAAAATAAACAAAAAAAACCACCGAAATTCTTCACAAAATTACTTAACGATAGGTAATATATACCGTAATCTTAAGATGAAAGATTCTGCTCAATACTATCTTGAAAAGGCTATCTTATCAGACAATATCTACACAACATGTTGTGCATATCAGGCTCTATATTATTTAAATCGGAATACACCTCAGAGCTATTCTAAATCCATGCAATATTGTGACAAATTTTATACATACTTAGATTCAATCACCAAAATTAAACACGGCGAAGAAATCATTGCTATGAAAGAGAAATATGAGCATGAAAAACTATTAAACGAGAAAAAGACACTACAAATAGACAATGAGCGGATAATACGACACAGCTTATACATCATATTATCCATAGTAATACTCATTGCAATCCTCATTTACATCTATCAACGCAAATTGATACAGAAAGGAAACACCATCCAAACACAGGAAGAACAACTTCGTATGTATAGCCAACAAATACATGAGAATGAAATGCAAATGGAACAAAACGAAATATATATAGCACAACTCTCTGAACAATTGAACACAAACCAAGGATTGCATGACGCGATAGCGGAACAGCAAAATGCATTGAATGAGTTTAGACTAAAAAACGAGAAATTACAAAAGGAAACGGCACTAATTCAACAAAACATGGCAGAACATTCACAAAAAATGCAAGGAAAGCTAAAGACGCAATTAGCAGATTTCAATGCTGTGGCAGAAGAGAATACACGCTTACGTAAACGTGAAGAATTCCTATGCAATCAATTAATTTCCCAAATAAAACTTTTAGATTCCCTCATAAAAGCTCCCAAGGCACTTACCGCATATGAATGGGCAGAAGTAGAAAAAGAAATAAATAGATTATATGATAATTTCACTCAGCGCATGCGCAAGCAATTCCCTACACTCAGTGACAATGATCTGCAAGTATGTTGCCTTATTAAATTGCATCTTTCAGTAACCAACATGGCAGATATACTAAACATTTCTCCTACTTCCGTTTCCAAACGTAAACAACGACTAAAAGAACAAATTATAAAGGAATTGGGCGATGACTTCGATAAGTCTCAACTCATTGATATTTGGATTTGGAGATATTAAGTCATAGCATGTCCATATCTGGTTATCTTTTTTTTCGGATATCATTATTTATTAAGCAATTACAAAATTGAGATGTCCATATATAGTCCATATTGTGTCCATATAACTTCAAGAATAAGTGGCTATATTTGCTTTCAGTAAAACCAAAACATAAACCATTATGAGAAACAAAGTACTGTATTTACAGCTATGCTTACTTTTTATTATAAGCAGCTTACCTGTGCAAAAGGCACAAGCGGGAGAAAAAGACACTCCTACCGAATATAATACACCTATTTATGGAGAATGGAGCACAAAAGCAAGAAGCCTCTCTCCCATCCCCTTCACCGCCTCCATCAGCGGTGACCAGCTAACTTTGAAATGCGCCTCCCCTGGCTATGACATAAATATCACCATTGTCAACGCTAATGGCCAACCCGTATGGCAGCGTGATATTGCAGCACCCGAAACATCTTTTGTTTCCATTCCTCTCGACAGCTTACCTCAAGGTAGTTACACGATTGAAATCAGCAATGATTACGGTGGTTACTTACAAGGTACATTTCAGCTTTAACTATGGAAAAGGAGAGACAGACTTATGAAGCCTCTCCTTTTTCTTTTCTACCTCTTCTTATTCAATACTAAAAACACACCATTATGAAAAATGTCGACTTACAGAAAATCATTTATATGAATACGCTGATTGCACATCGACGTACAGGTACACCGGAAGTATTTGCCCAAAAGCTGAATCTATCCCGATCTGCCCTCTTCGAATATCTAACTTTCCTGCGCAAAGACTTGATGTTGGAAATACTCTATAGCTGCTATAGCCAGACATACTACTATGGAGAGAAGGATTTCTGCGCCCTGATGGGTGGAGAATGTTGCAACAATTGCCAGCGATTTCAGAATCAATAAAACCAGCCTGCTATGAAATTCCCTTTCTATAAACAACTGGACGGCATGGATTGCGGCCCCTCGTGCTTGAGAATGATAGCCAGATATCACGGAAAGAAATTCTCCGTGCAGCAACTGCGTGAACAATCATTCATACAACGCACCGGAGTGAATATGCAGGGCATCAGTGAAGCGGCTACCAGCATCGGTATGCGTGCCACAGGCATTCGTACCACCATCGACAAGCTGAAACAGCAGTCCAGGCTACCTTGCATACTGCACTGGAATCAGATACACTTTGTGGTGCTCTACAAAATCGTCCGGAAGAAAGGGAAAACTTACTTTTATATTGCCGATCCGGCTTACGGATTACTGAAATATGAAGAAGAGGAACTAAAAAAATGCTGGATAAGCACCTCGCAAGGAGGCATAGAGAAAGGAATAGCCATGCTTCTTGAGGTAACCCCGCAATTCTATGACACAACTCCCATCAAGTACGAAGGCATATCGCTATGGCATCTGCTGCGCTACGTACACCCTTACCGGAAGATGATAGTTCAGTTGATTATAGGCCTGTTGGCAGGCAGTGTATTGCAACTCGCTTTCCCCTTCCTGACACAAACCATCGTAGACCAGGGTATCGGGCATCGTAACCTGAACTTTATTCAACTGATATTGGTGGCCCAACTGATGCTGGTATTCAGCCGCACACTGATTGAAGTCATACGACGCTGCATCCTGCTACACATCAGTACGCGCGTCAATGTAGCCTTGATATCGGACTTCCTCGTCAAGCTGATGCGCCTGCCCATGCGGTTCTTCGACAGCAAGCTGGCCGGCGACCTGATTCGCCGCATCGAAGATCATAAACGTATAGAGATGTTCCTCACCCAGTCCGTACTGAGCATCCTGTTTGCAACTATCACCATCATCATCTTCGGTGGAGTGCTTGCCGTGTACAACCTGAAGATTTTCCTGCTCTTTCTCCTTTTCAGCATCCTCTACGTAGGCTGGGTAAAGCTCTTCATGCGCAAGCGTGCCGACCTCAACCGGAAGAACTTCGAACAGATGTCCGTCAATCAGGACAACCTGATGCAAATGATATACGGTATGCAAGACATCAAATTGCTGGGATGCGAACAGCAAAAAAGATGGGAATGGGAAAACATACAGGCTTCCCTGTTTCATATCAACATCAAATCGCTCAATCTGGGGCAATGGCAGCAAGTGGGCGCAGTGCTCATCAATGAGGTGAAAAATATACTGATTACCGTGCTCTCCGCCACCGCCGTACTGAATGGAGACATCACACTGGGTATCATGTTATCCATACAGTACATCATTGGTCAGATGCAAGGCCCGATAGAACAGTTCGTATCCTTCATGCAGCAAGCGCAGGACGCCCAACTCAGTCTGGAACGGTTGGGAGAGATACACAGCAAGTCCAACGAGGAGGAAGACAAGGGAGCGGACAGCGACGAACAGATATCTGGCAACCAGTCCATACAACTGCAAGATGTGTTCTTCACGTATGGTTCGGAAAAATCGAAGAAGATTATCAAAGGGGTATCACTGGACATTCCCGCCGGAAAGACTACCGCCATCGTAGGACTAAGTGGAAGCGGAAAAACAACGTTGATAAAACTGATGCTGGGTTTCTATCCACCCACGGAAGGAAAGGTGTGCATAGGCGGGCAATCGCTGCAAGACCTAAGCTTCAAGCAATGGCGCAAGCACTGCGGGGTCGTCATGCAGGAAGGATTCATCTTCAACGACACCATAGCCAACAACATCGCTCCCGAAGATGACACCGTGGACAAAAAGAAACTGCTTTATGCCGTAGACATGGCAAATATACGCAGCTTCATCGAGACCCTGCCCCTGAAGTATAACACCCGGATAGGTAACACCGGGCAAGGTGTGAGCCAGGGACAGAAGCAGCGGATACTGATAGCCAGAGCCATTTACCGCAACCCCGATTACCTCTTCTTTGACGAAGCCACCAATGCACTGGACACGGACAATGAGAAAACAATCCAGCGGAATCTGGACCAGTTCTTCAAAGACCGTACAGTAGTAATCGTAGCCCATCGCCTCAGCACCGTGCGCAATGCCGACCAGATTGTAGTGCTAAAGGATGGCAACATCACCGAACAGGGCAACCACGACTCGCTGATATCCCAACAGGGAGATTACTACCGCTTAGTGAAAAACCAACTGGAACTGAACGCCTAAAAATGGAGGAGCACGCATGGAAGAAATTTACAAACCGGAAGACAAGGAAGCGGACAAAGTGGAACTGTACAACCGCGAAAATAACGACATACTGGGCGATATGCCCAACTGGCTGATACATACGGGAAGTCATATCATCTACGGGCTTATCGGATTATTAATCATCTTCGCCACCCTGTTCTCCTATCCGGACACCGTGAAGACAGGCGTTACCATCGACGACTTATCAAAAACAGCATGGATAACGGTGGGACAATCGGGAATCATAGACCGATTCTTCGTGGAAGACCGGCAGCGGGTGAAGCGCAACGATACGTTGGGTATTCTGCGTAATGCAGCCTCTATGGAGGATGTAAAGAAATTCAGCCGTGTGCTGGGAGACGTGGAGGCGTACTACCGCACTAACGAGATAAAGTACCTGAACCGTTTCCCGTTCGACCTCATCATGGGTGAAATGACCGGAGCTTACGGACAATTCACAGATGCCGTGCGTACGTGCATGATTTATGATGAATTCGACATCTTCCGGCAGAAAGAAAGATTCCTGAAAGAGGAACTGGCCATACTGGAGAAACAGCCCGAAAAGAATGAAATGAATATTCTGAGTGTCAGGCGCCAACTCTTCGACCTGAGAATGGAACATAAAAAAGAAGTGGCACTAAACCGGAGAACACTGGAACTGGCATACGAGAACATGATTAACAGCCTGAAGATGTGGGAAGCCAGATACCTGATTAAAAGCAGCAGCAACGGAACCGTGATTCTGGGGAAAAGCTGGGGAATAAGCAATGTGATAAATGAAGGTGACACCGTATGCTCCGTAGTATCGGAACAGAAAGGGCAGCCTACAGGGCGCATCAAGCTCTCGCAGGAAGAGGTTGCGGAAATACGGACCGGAGATAAAGTGAACATCGCCTTGAAGAAGTATCCGGTACATACTTACGGATATCTCACCGGCGAAGTGGCTTCTATCGCCTACGTTCCTTACAGCAAAAACTACGCAGTGGAAATCAATTTCCCCTGTGGACTGAATACCACAACCAAAGATGAAATAGAGTATGAGATAGGTCTATCCGGGAAAGCCGAAATCATCACATCGGACCGGAGCATACTGAACCGCATATTCACCCCGCTTTATCAATTAACCTCTAAATAATCAACATCATGAAAACTAAAAATTCCGCTAAGGGTGACAACCAACGTCAGGGAACACCTCAAGATGAGAACTATTCTCAAGAAGAATTGCTGAATATGGACGAATTGTTCGACCTGCAAGGTGGCATAGACGACAAGCAACTGGAAAGTTGTGGGCTGGGATGCTTTTCAGGTGCTACCCGCCCATGCGGCCATGCTCAGCTTCTTCACGCACGAACGAAGCCTGAATGAGAACTGGCCATTGCTGGCTCTCTTCTTTCACTGTGACGCATCGAAAGCGGAAAGGCTGATACGCCCTTTCATGGAGAATCGGGAAGCATTCTTCACGACATGGCACGAAAAGAGAATATGTTTCCCCAGGCAATTGATTATACCTGTGGAAAGGGCAGGAACGGAATACCGTTTTCAGAAATTACCGCCCTGCACTCCTACAGGAATGACCGTCGACACGTGTACCAGACGGTTATATTCCGGTCCGTTGCTATTGACGCTGATGCTGACCAACCGCTGTATGACGCACTGCCGGTATTGCTATGCCGATACCCGCACGCAAGTGCAAAACAGATTGCCCACCTCCCGCATTTTAGAATTGATACGGGAAGCGGCAGAACTACCTGTGCAGCAAATCAACCTGATAGGCGGGGAAATCTTCCTGCATAGGGATTGGGATATCATTTTGGCGGAACTGGTAAGGCACGGTATAGAACCGGAATTTATTTCTACCAAAATACCATTTACCGCAGAATGTCTGCGAAAGCTAAAACAAACCCATTATAAGAATCTGATACAAGTATCACTGGATGCCATCGACACAACGGTATTGGTACAGTCTTTATCCGTCGACAGTTCCTATGCCTCGGAAATGATGCGTGGACTCCGGATGCTGGATCAAAGCGGGCTGCCTTATCAGGTATCTTCCGTCCTTACCACTTACAATTGTGACCCTCGAACCCTGACCGATCTGTTCCGCTTTCTATCCACATTGAAAAATCTGCATGACTGGCGCCTTACACCTGTCAGCAATTCCACAACAACAAAGTATCCGGGTTTTGCGGATTTAAAACCTTCCCATCAGAAGATCAGTGATATTTTCAGATTTCTGCAGGAAGTGGTCGTACCCAATGCGCATTTCCGGATTATCCTGAACCAAAGTGCCATAGAAAAGCAATATTATACAGATGAAGGAGGAAGTATGCACTTCAACGGCGCCGTCTGTTCCGCGCTGAACAGCCATTTATTTATTCTTCCGGATGGAAAGGTTACTATCTGCGAACAACTTTACTGGCATCCCCGGTTCATCATCGGGGATGCTAAGAAATCCGGCTTAAAAGAGATCTGGCAGTCTCCGGAAGCATTGCATCTCTGCAACCTTTCACGCAAAGACCTCAGCAGACAAAGCAAATGCAAAGCCTGCACCTATTTTGAAGAATGCTTCGAATACGGAAACCGGTGTTGGAGCGATATCATTAAAGCATACGGCAAAGAGTGTTGGGACTATCCGGACCCGAGATGCCGCCTTGCTCCGGAAATGAAAAACCGGCTTGACTACTGAGCACGAAAAAAGGCTGCCCTTTTTCAAGAGCAGCCTTCTATTCAGTCTAAAATCCCGTGGATTATTCAGCCAATTTACCGTCTGAACCAAGCACGTTGATGATCTTATGCATGTACATCTTTTCCATGTTGTCACGAGCCGGGCCAAGATACTTACGCGGGTCAAACTCAGCCGGTTTTTCTGCGAACACCTTACGGATAGCAGCAGTCATAGCCAGACGAGAGTCTGAGTCGATGTTGATCTTGCAAACTGCAGACTTAGCAGCCTTACGCAGTTCTTCTTCAGGAATACCGATAGCAGCTTCCAGCTTGCCACCAAACTTGTTGATAGTTTCAACTTCTTCCTGAGGAACTGAAGAAGATCCGTGCAGTACGATGGGGAATCCCGGAAGTTTCTCCATTACAGCGTCCAATACTTCGAATGCCAAAGGAGGAGGTACCAAACGACCAGTCTTCGGATCTACGTGGCATTGTTCGGGTTTGAACTTGTATGCACCGTGAGAAGTACCGATAGAAATAGCCAAAGAGTCACAACCTGTGCGAGTAGCAAAGTCGATTACTTCTTCAGGGTCAGTATAAGTATGATGTTCAGCAGAAACTTCGTCTTCTACACCAGCCAATACACCAAGTTCGCCTTCTACAGTTACATCAAATTGATGAGCGTAGTCAACTACCTTCTTCGTCAAAGCAACGTTTTCTTCGTAAGGCAGGTGAGAACCGTCGATCATAACTGAAGAGAAGCCCATATCGATACAAGACTTGCAAGTTTCGAATGTATCTCCGTGGTCGAGGTGAAGAACGATTTCAGGGTGTTTGCAACCCAGTTCCTTTGCATATTCTACAGCACCTTCTGCCATGTAACGCAACAATGTCTGGTTAGCATATTGACGGGCACCTTTAGATACTTGGAGGATTACCGGAGATTTGGTTTCAACAGCAGCCTTTACAATAGCCTGCAACTGTTCCATATTATTAAAGTTGAAAGCCGGGATAGCGTATCCACCTTTAATAGCTTTCGCAAACATTTCTCTTGTGTTTACGAGCCCTAAATCTTTGTAATTAATCATTTTGTTTAAAGTTTATTGTTAGTGAATAAAAATTCTACGCAAAAGTAAGCATTATCCTTCAAATGGAAGAACAGGTTGGGAATAAATTATCGTATTATCCCCATTGAAACAATTCTATTTTAAAGCTATTGGATGATTTTAACAGAATATTGTAATCTCTATGTTACAAACTCTTTTCATCTGTAGCCTTTATCAGCCTCTTCTGCATACCTTTATATAGATAACAAAAAAACCGGAAAGCAAGTTTAGCTTCCCGGTCTTCGTTTACACATTATTATATATTACTTTTTCAAATAAATGATAGTGGGCAAATGGTCGCTGTAGCCATTCAACCAAACACGTCCGCCATGCGTGCGCAAGGGAGAACCTTTGTACTTGCCATCCTGCTGAAAAAGGTATTCACGGATAAAGACTTCATTATGATCGTACTTCAAACCTTTCTTGGCTTTCAGCAAAGGACGGGAGACTACAATCTGGTCGAACAAGTTCCACTTGCCACGATAGAGCAATGTTCCCACACCTTTATCTTCAAGGGTTTCCCACCAGGGATTATAGAATTCACCCTTCTTCACCTGCTTCGTATACTTGCGTGCGCCCAGTGTAGCCATGCTTTCGTCCATGGGATCGTCGTTCATATCACCCATGACTATCAGTTTCAGTTTCTTGTCCGTACGCATCAGGGAGTCTGTCAATGCCCGCACCTGCTTGGCTGCATGTACACGTACCGGAGACTTAGCTCCACGGGAAGGCCAGTGATTGACGATGAAACAAACGCGTTCGCCCGCCATCTGCCCGTCTACAATAAGGAAACCACGCGTCAGATGCACAGTGTCCCCTTCAAAAGGAGTGGAAAGCACCAGTTTGGAATTGGTAACGGTGAATTGTTCCGGATCATAAAGTAAGGCGCAATCAATGCCTCGTTTATCCGGACCTTCGTAATGCACGAATTTATAGTTGGATATAGCCGGCTGGCTTACCAAATCTGTCAGTACCCGATTGTTTTCAGCTTCGGCTACACCGATAACGGCGGGTCCTTCAGGTACGCGGTCGCGCGATACTTCATTCAGAACTTTGGCAAGGTTCTTCAACTTAGCCTCATACTTCTCAGCCGTCCATGCATAACTGCCGGAAGGCAAAAATTCAAGGTCGTTCTTACCTGCATCATGAATCGTATCAAACAGGTTCTCAAGATTATAAAACGCAACACTATACAGATCCCGCTCGTTCTGCTGGGCACCTGCCGTAGTGACGCAGAGCCATAGGGAAATTAAGAAAAGTAGCTTCTTCATGCTGAATATAAATTAAAATACTATGCAAAAATCTGAAATAAAAAGCGATAAACCTATTTTTTGAGGGAACTTTTTTCTAAATCGGAGAAATACACTGCCTTTAAACAAAGGTAGACTGCACCTTAAGCAAAAATAAATCTGAATTTATTTTGTATTATCTGCGACTTGCACTATCTTTGCGCTCTGAAAAATAAGACCATTACACTATTTATTACCAAAATAGTAACCGAATATAATAATTAAAAAAACAAATATTGAAATGAAAAAAGGTATTCATCCTGAAAATTACCGTCCGGTAGTATTCAAAGATATGTCTAATGGTGACATGTTCTTGTCTCGTTCAACCGTAAATACGAAAGAAACCATCGAGTTTGAAGGTGAAACTTATCCGTTGGTAAAGATGGAAATCTCTAACACTTCTCACCCGTTCTATACTGGTAAATCTACATTGGTGGATACAGCTGGTCGCGTTGATAAGTTCATGAGCCGCTACGGTGACCGTAAGAAGAAATAAAATTGACTTCTTTTGAAGTTAAAAAAGGGAAGACTTTCACGAAGTCTTCCCTTTTTTATTATAGGAAATTCCCTATCACTTTGTAGGGAAAAGAACGGGAAAGAGAGAAAACTCTTTCCTATTTTTGTATCAGCAATTTTGATTGCAAGTCAATTGTACAAACCATAAACGTAATCCATATGAAACGTCTTATCACTTTCGTTGTCCTCGCCGTCCTCCTCTCCACGGCAGGATTTGCTGCCAGACAGAAAGACTTGAGCGGCCCGATTGCCATAAAAGGCGAACTACAACAACAGTATGAGAATTTTCCTGCCGGCACTCCCGTAGTGATCCGCAAGGTAGTGAAAATGAAATCGGCAGACCAGGCAGGTCCCGACATTTTCTATGCAACCGAAATCAATGGTATACAATTCGCAGTACCTTCTTCTGCTCTGAAGACCATTAAACTCTCACCTCCCGAAACCAATCAGGAGTTTTGGCAGCAAACTTATCTGAAACAACATCTGTATGAGTATTTCGGCGAACGCGGATATAACTCTAAGTTGCGCAAGGAAGTGGACGAAGAATGTCGGGATTACCTGTACAAGCTGGAAGAGATCGGCTATGAGGATGATTTCATCACTTCGTACGTACAGAATATCTTTGCCAAACTGACTGCCACCGGCATAGATCCCAACCGTAGCGAACGGTTGAATGTACGCGTCATCCAGTCGCCCGAACCGGATGCTTACATGCTGCCCAACGGCACAATGCTGATTAGTACCGGTTTGCTCTGCACACTTGATTCGGAGGATGAACTTGCCGCCATTATTGCCAATGAGATGTCTCATTTTGTGCTGGACCATCAGGTTAATAATATCTACCGTGCTGAACGCCGTGCCAAGCGGGCAGCCTTTTGGGGAACGGTTCTTGCCGTCACTGCCGAAGTAGCCCTGGAAGTGGCATACTGGGATGACGATGATACGGCTTTAGGTGTAGGCGCTGTTGCCAGCATCGGAAGCGTTGCCGCCCTGCTGAATGTAAATGTAGTGAATCGCCTGGGAATGAATTACAAGAATAACCAGGAATACGCAGCCGATCGGGTTGCACGTGAGTTATTGGAATTCAAGGGAATGAATCCCGATGGATTGGCGTCTGCACTTTCCAAAGTCATCGGTTACTATAATATACAGCAACGCGGTCATAAGCTGCTTCGCTACGGCAGCATCGACAACCTGAAAAAGCGAATAGACAAAGCCGGTGAGGCAGAAAACCAAATCAGTCATCCTTATCTCAAAGCGACATCGGACGTAGTGACTTTCAATGCAGCCATGAATATGGCAGACCAACGGTATGAAGAAGCCGGAAGGTTAATACAGAAGAATATCAATAACAATCTGGCCACCGACCATGATTACGTTATCTTAGCAAAATCACGGATGGCGCTTTACAACACAGAAGAGGTAAACGAAGAATGTGCCACCCTGCTTTGGAAAGCCAAAGAACTAGCAGGAGACAGTCCGAATCTTGACATATATAAACAGGAGATTCTATTGCTAATGCGCATGAATAAACAGGCTAAAGCCGCAGACACATTGAAGGAATATCTGGGATTACTTTCCCGGTATCAGGAACAAGGAGTGCAAGGAGAAAAGGAAGAATGGACAAGCAAAGAAATAGCCTGGGCCAATCAATTATTAGATAAGATCAACAGACTATAAAGGAAAGAGTGTTATAAAGTCTTTTTCACCACAGATTACACGGATTTACACAGATATTTATATTGATAATTTAATCTGCGTAAATCCGTGTAATCTGTGGTGAAAAAGACTCCTCTTATTTACGGAATGGCGGACGAACCACTACCGCTTTCAGTTTGCGTCCACGCATATCAATGCAAATCTCCGTACCAACCTTGCTATATTCCGGTTTTACATAGCCCATACCGATACCAATCTTGCGAGTAGGCGACATAGTACCTGAGGTTACTACTCCGATAGCTTCACCCTCTGTATTGAACAGTTCATATCCATGACGAGGAATTCCACGGTCCACCATTTCAAAACCGACCAACTTACGGACAGTACCTTCCGTTTTCTGCTTTTCAAGCATCGGACGATTGATAAAGTTCTTACCTTCAGCAAACTTGGTAATCCACCCCAAACCGGCTTCAATAGGTGATGTCGTATCATCCAGATCATTGCCATACAGGCAGAAGCCCATTTCCAGACGAAGCGTATCGCGTGCACCCAAGCCAATCGGCTTGATGCCAAATTCTTCACCTGCCTCAAACACGGCATTCCAAATCTTCATGGCAGCTTCGGGATAGAAGTAAAGCTCAAAACCTCCTGCACCGGTATAGCCGGTATTGGAAATAATCACATCTTTCTCACCGGCAAACTCACCATGCGTAAAGGTGTAATACGGCAGTTCCGACAAGTTTATACTCGTCAGTTTCTGCAAAGCAAGAATGGCTTTCGGTCCCTGTACGGCAAGTTGAGCCATGTGGTCGGAAGCATTTTCCAATTCAGCACCTTCGGCATTGTGCGAAACGCACCAGTTCCAGTCTTTTTCTATATTCGAAGCATTCACTACCAGCAGGTATTTCTCCGGTTCATAATGATAAACCAGCAAGTCATCTACGATACCGCCTTCTTCGTTAGGGAAACAGGTATATTGCACCTTGCCCGGAGTCAGGGCAGCCACATTATTGGAAGTCACTTTCTGAAGAAAAGCTAACGCATTGGGGCCTTTCACCCAGAATTCTCCCATGTGGGAAACGTCGAATACACCCACAGCATTACAAACGGTGAGGTGTTCATCAATGATACCGGAATATTCTATCGGCATATTATATCCCGCAAACTCATGCATCTTAGCACCCAGCGCGATATGTTTTTCTGTAAACGGAGTGGTTTTCATGTCTTAAGGTATTAAATTATTTTATAGCAACAAGTTCGGCAATCTTCACAATGACCTTCATTGCTTTCTCCATATTCTGGATAGGAGCGAATTCATATCGTCCATGGAAGTTCAGACCACCTGCAAAGATATTGGGGCAAGGCAAACCTTTGAAAGAAAGCTGTGCGCCATCCGTACCACCACGGATAGGTTTCACATTCGGTTTCACACCTACAGCCTCCATTGCAGCAAAAGCCGTATCAATGATATGCATTACCGGTTCAATCTTCTCACGCATATTATAGTATTGGTCACGGAGTTCAAGCGTTGCCGTACCTTCACCATATTCAGCATTGATTTCGCTGACAAAGCGTTCTATTTTCTTCTTGCGGCTCTCGAAACGTGCACGGTCATGATCACGGATAATATAAGCCACTGTAGTCTGCTCTACATCGCCGTTGAAACTGATGAGATGGTAGAAGCCTTCGTAACCTTCAGTATGTTCGGGTGTTTCATGAGCAGGTAACATCGCACAGAAACGGTTGGCCACACGAATTGAATTAATCATCTTATTCTTGGCATAACCCGGATGTACATTGCGGCCTTTGAAAGTAATTTTAGCAGATGCCGCATTGAAGTTTTCAAACTCCAACTCTCCTACTTCACCGCCATCCATTGTGTAAGCCCAGTCGCAACCGAACTTCTCTACATCGAATTTATGTGCGCCCAATCCTATTTCCTCATCCGGATTGAAACCAATACGAATCTTGCCATGCTTGATTTCAGGGTGCTCTTTCAGGTACACTATCGCAGAAACGATTTCGGCAATACCGGCTTTATCATCTGCGCCCAACAATGTCTTGCCATTGGTAACGATCAGGTCTTCCCCTTTATGATCCAGCAGTTCGGGGAACTGAGACGGAGAAAGAACTACATTCTCTTCTGCACAAAGCACGATGTCCGAGCCGTCATAGTTTTGAACAATGCGGGGAGACACATCTTTGCCACTCATATCGGGACTGGTGTCCATGTGGGCGATAAAACCAATAGTAGGTACCGGCTTATCGATATTTGCCGGAAGTGTGGCAAACAAATAGCCATGCTCATCCAGCGTTATGTCTTCCAAACCTAAAGACTCTAATTCTTCTTTCAGATATTTGGCAAATACCATTTGCCCCGGAGTACTTGGAGTCACCTCTGTCTCTTCACTGGACTGGGTGTCGAAGCTTACATACTTCAAAAAACGTTCTACTAAAGCCATAATATTTACGATTTAATAATTTTCAATTTACGATTAAGAATATGAACTACCAATTGTCTATCAACAGTAGTCAATAGTTCTGCCGTAAAGGTAGAAAAAGGGGCGTGAACTGCCAAGCAATTCACGCCCCTTTTTACAAAATGTTAGTATTTAGAGTTACTTAAAAGCAACTACTTCCATCAAAACAATGTGTACAAACCTTACATTTCGGCAATCCGATGGACTCGATGAGAGTTTCCAAGGTATTAAACTTCAAAGTTGTAAGTCCAAAGCGCTCAGCAATAATGCTGACCATCTTCTCATATTCCGGAGAACCGGTAGTGGCATATTTCTCCAGATTCTTGTCTGCATCTCCCTCCAGTTCTTCTATAACGCGACGTGTAATCAGTTCCAACGGGCTCTTGGATGCCGTGAAACCTACAAACGGACAAGCATAAATCAACGGCGGACAAGCAATGCGGATATGTACTTCTTTGGCACCATATTCATACAGTACCTTCACATTATCCCGAAGTTGCGTTCCCCTTACTATGGAGTCGTCACAGAACAATAAGCGCTTACCTTCCAGCATGGCACGGTTCGGTATCAGTTTCATCTTCGCCACCAATGAGCGCATCTCCTGCTTACTGGGAGTGAAACTGCGCGGCCATGTCGGTGTATATTTAGAAATGGCACGGTGATAAGGAACTCCTTTTCCTTCGGCATACCCCAGAGCCATACCTACACCGGAATCAGGTATACCGCAAGCACAATCTACTTCAGAATCATCGTTCTGCCCCATCTTCAAGCCACTGGTAAAACGCACTTCCTCTACATTGCGACCTTCATAGCAGGAAGTGGGAAAACCGTAATATACCCACAGGAAAGAACAAATCTGCATCTTTTCCTCCGGCTTCCGCAATTGTTCCACTCCATCGGCAGTCATACGAACGATCTCTCCCGGACCGAGATAGCGGTCTATGTCATAATCCAGATTCGGGAAACTACTTGACTCACTGGTTGCAGCGTATGCCCCTTCTTTCCGGCCAATTACAATTGGAGTGCGTCCCCACTTGTCACGAGCCGCAATGATACTGCCATCTTCTGATAACAGCAGCATAGAGCAAGAGCCTTTGACACGGCGGTAAACATTTTCTATACCTTCTACAAAAGTTTTTCCTTGTATGATGAGTAGTGAGATAAGCTCGGTTTGATTGGTATTGCCTGAACTCAGTTCGGCGAAGTGCATATTTTGGGAAAGTAGCTCTGCTTCTATTTCTTCCAGATTCACAATTTTGGCAACTGTTACAATGGCAAAGCGTCCGAGATGGGAGTTAATGATGATGGGCTGCGGATCTGTGTCGCTGATGATTCCTATTCCGACATTTCCTTTAAACTTATCCAGTTCATCTTCAAACTTGGTTCGGAAATAAGTGCTCTCCAGGTTATGAATGGATCGGGCAAACATGCCCTCTTCTGCATCATACGTGGCAAGCCCGCCCCGCTTTGTTCCTAAATGTGAATTATAATCTGTACCGTAAAATAAATCCGTCACACAGCTCGCTTTGGAGACTGTCCCGAAAAATCCTCCCATAAATCCTATTATTTATTATTGATTTTAGTATTGACGGGCACAAAGGTACAAAGAAGTTTCTTCTCCACGTTACTTTCCTACGAGACAATTTCTAAAAAAACTTATTTTTATGCAGGTTTCCGAACAGCAGTTTGAACGTTTTGTTTAATTCGCAGATAAAAGAAATTATATGGTTCAGGATGGAAAATCACAGGAAATAGACGAAACGGACGGGTTGCCATTTCCGCAACGAATATGGGCGGTAGTGGCCATTGGATTCGCTCTCTGCATGTCAGTGCTCGATATCAACATCAGTACTGTAATCCTCCCTACCCTCGCACATGATTTTGGAACTTCGGACTCTATGATTACTTGGATTGTCAACGGTTATCAATTGGCTATTGTTGTGTCATTACTTTCTTTTTCTGCATTAGGCGAAATCTTCGGATATCGTAAGGTATTTCTCTCCGGAATTGCTTTATTTTGTGTGACATCACTTATATGTGCCTTATCCGATTCCTTCTGGACTCTGACAACTGCCCGTATTTTCCAGGGATTCAGTGCATCAGCCATCACCAGTGTAAATACAGCCCAACTTCGTCTTATCTATCCGAAAAAACAGATAGGACGTGGAATGGGGATTAATGCAATGGTAATTGCCATATCGGCGGCGGCAGGTCCTTCTGTTGCCAGTGGTATTTTGTCAATAGCTTCCTGGCACTGGTTATTTGCGATAAACCTGCCATTGGGGATCATTGCCCTGATATTGGGGATCAAGTATCTGCCTGAACAAAAAGAGCTGTCCAAACGTAAGTTTGACGTTATCAGTGCGGTGGCTAATGCTATTACTTTCGGATTATTGATTTATACATTGGATGGTTTTGCGCATCATGAACGCTATGATTATCTGATTCTTCAATTAGTGATATTAATTGTTGTAGGTACTTACTATGTACGTCGCCAATTAGGTCAGGAATCTCCCCTACTTCCTTTGGATTTGCTAAAGATTCCCATCTTCAGGCTTTCGATACTGACATCCATCTGTTCATTCACCGCACAAATGCTGGCTATGATTTCATTGCCTTTCTTTCTACAGAATACGTTGGGGCATAGCGAGGTGATGACCGGTTTATTATTAACTCCCTGGCCTCTTGCAACTTTATTTGCCGCACCGGTTGCCGGTTATCTGGTGGAGCGTATTCATCCGGGAATATTGGGAAGTATCGGTATGGGGATATTTTGTATCGGGCTTTACTCGCTCTCCATGCTGGATGCAGAATCTTCCATTCTTAGTATCTGCTTTCGGTTAGTCCTTTGCGGCATTGGTTTCGGACTTTTCCAGACACCGAATAATAGTACTATAATCGCATCTGCCCCGACCAAACGTTCAGGAGGAGCCAGCGGAATGATGGGAATGGCACGACTTATGGGACAGACTCTCGGAACTACGCTTGTAGCACTTCTATTCAGTTGGGTGGTAGGAAGCAAAAGTACGGAAGTATGCTTGATAACAGGGAGTGTGTTTGCGCTGATTGCGGCGGTGGTGAGTAGTTTGAGGTTGTCACAAACGTCGTTGTTGAAAGAATAAAAAAGGCCGAAACTGAGCTTCGACCTTTTCCATATCTTATTTTAAACTACTTTTTCCAAACATAATATGGAATAAACAACCATCTCATAACCTTTATTACCGATTTGATCAATGTACAATACTCCATATAGTCAGAAATATAATCTTGAAATATTCCTTCACCGAACGATGCTCTATATATTTCATATTGTAGCATATTTTATCCGGTAGTATTTGTTCTACATATGCCTTGTCCGCATCCTCAGCCTGTCCTAAAATCGTATTTTCATCTACATATTCTATAGATGCATAATCCGTAATTCCCGGGCGAACAGACAACACTCTCTGCTGTTCTTCAGTGTAGAGTTCCACATATTTACGAACCTCCGGACGCGGGCCTACCAAACTCATATCACCTTTCAGTACATTGAATAACTGAGGTAGTTCATCTAATTTATATTTGCGGATAAAATACCCGATACGGGTAATCCGGGGATCTCGTCCGCCTACAGTTATCAAACCTTGCTTATCAGCTCCTATACGCATTGAGCGGAACTTATAGACATAAAAATCCGTCCCTCCACGTCCCACACGTAGCTGTTTATAGAAACCACCACCTTTACTTTCCAGACGGATAGCAATATACAGGAAAAGGAAAACAGGAGATAAGAATAGAATGCCCAGAAAGGAAAATAAAATATCAAAAAAACGAATCATCACCTATCAACAGTCACTTTAAGGTATGCATCTTTTACAGCTTTGATTATAAAGTCCAGCTTTTCTTCATCCAACTGTGGATAAATGGGTAAGGAGATTTCACCTTTAAAATTCTCATAAGCTTGTGGATAGTTCTTTATATCATATCCCAATGAGCTGAAGAAGGAAAGCATCGGCATCGGGATAAAATGAACGTTCACGGCAACCTCGCTTTTCGCGATTTCATCAATCATACGATCACGCTGTTCCTCTGTGAAATCTTTGATACGCAATGCATAGATATGATATGAGCTTTCTTTTTCTCCATCTTCAGAAGGTGGCAAAATAGCCCAATCACAATCAGCAAATGCTTTAGAATAGGTATTGAATACTCTTTTACGTTCTTTCAATAGTTCAGGATATTCCCGTATCTGAGCCAAACCGATAGCAGCATTTACGTCAGCCATATTTATTTTCATTCCCAGACCAACTATGTCATAACGCCAACCACCGGCTTTGGATTTGGAAAAAGCATCTTTAGTTTGACAATTCAAACTCATCATACGCAATTCCTTGTAGAGTTCCGCATTATCAAACGGTTCGGGCAAATTCAGGCAGATGGCTCCTCCTTCGGCCGTCGTCACATTCTTTACGGCGTGAAGAGAGAAGATAGCAATATCCGTTTCGCACCCTGTACGCTGATTCTTGTTATAATAAGCACCCAAAGAATGGGCCGCATCATTCATAACAAGGATACGTCCCAATTTTTCCTGTACTAATGACGCCGCCTGAAACAGGTTGCGTATTTCCGGTTCATTAACGAGTCTCATGATACGGTCGTAATCACAAGGGAAGCCCGCAATATCTACCGGAATAATAGCCTTGGTCCTTGGCGTTATTGCTTTTTGAATAGCATCCACAGAGATATTGAAATCCTCTCCGGAATCTACCATAACAGGCTTTGCACCCGCATGAAGGACTGCTAATGCCGTAGCACTATATGTATACGCCGGAACAATCACTTCATCTTCAGCTGTTACTCCCAACCAGCGAAGCATCATAATAGCTCCCGAAGTCCATGAGTTTACACAAAGCACTTCTTTTGCATTAGAGAATACTTTTATTTCTTCTTCCAATGCTTTTACTTTAGGACCGGAAGTTATCCAGCCGGAACGTAACGAATCAACGACTTCGTTGATGACCGCCTCGTCAATATAAGGGGGCGAAAATGGAATTTTCATGATCTACTATATCGAATTATTTTAAATGAATCAAATATGTAAGTCCGCAGGAGAAATATTTCCCTTTCTGCATCATTGCTTGTACCAAAAAATGATGAAAGAGAAGATAATTCATTCCTATCAAAATATCATGTGAATCATATTCAGCTATTAATTTCAAATCAGATAACATGGAAGGGGAATAAGTTATCCCTCCGGCAATGCCATTCAGATGGTAATCATTACGGCGGTTATAAAGATAAGATACATGTAGTCCTAATTCTTCTTTATTTACTGGAATATGTTTTGTCATTGCAACATAAAAGCGAGAAAAATATCCATTACCACCATCGCCCGAAGGCATTATCTCTCCACCCCTACTTTCTGTAAACGGATCAGATGTGCCTAAAACTACTGCTGGCATATATTTAAAGAATTGTTCTTCTTTCAAAACCCTTAACCGAAGAGAAAAATACCGATCCTGATTAGTGAACTTTCCCATTTGAGATTGCACTCCCCATTGAGGAGTTACCTTAAAAAGGGTACAAGTATATGCTATTTCCAAACAAGGGAAAATGGTTACATTCAAGTAGTAATTATATGTATTATAATTAAATCGAGGAGGAGTTAAGTTCTCATTTAAAAATCCCCCACCAATCATAACGGTTTTATCTTGCTGCATTTCCGCCGAAGGAGAATGCAACAACCCTGTAACTCCATAAGAATATTGAGGAAATAAATATACCGAATAACAACAAAAAAACAGAAGTAAACAGAGATTTCTAAATTTCATCTAATCCGATACAAGAACTTCTTCAAAAATGGAGGAGTAAGAGTCATTATAAACATCAAAAATGAAAAGAGGTAAGCAGACCAATCATAGTGAAGAGCCTTATTTATCATAAATCGATCTTTCAACATTTTCTTCGCCCGCTTAAAACCATTTCTTCTGTTCTTATAGAAATCGTCAGTGACACGAAAGAGTAATACCGTTTCATCCAGATTTGCAAAAATACATCCATTCATAAATCCATCAAACCATAGCATGGTATCTTGGTTTTTACGGTATTCATTCCGATAGCCTTTGGCTTTATCAAAAAAGGATTTTCTAAACATCACGGCGGGATGTGCTAATGGATCACGATATCTAAAGAATTTAAAACATTCTTGATGAGTTAAGGGGTATGTAACACTCTTGCCATTTCTTTCAGATTGTTCGTTTATTTCTTCGATGCGTCCTCCTACAACATCAACTTCAGGATGCAATAGTAAATAATTCACCTGATTCGCTAATCTATTAGGCACTGAAATATCATCTGCATCCATACGAGCTATAAAATCAATACTTTCTTTATGGCACATCATAATTAAATCATTAAGAACCATTGCCAAGCCTCTATTCTCAGGAAAATAAATGATTCTAATTTGAGAATGATTTTCATATTTTTGCAAACAACGATATAATTCATTTCCAATTGGCCCATCAATTCCGATGAAAATGATAATATTGCGATAAGTCTGTTTTAGTATGCTTTCAACTGAAAAAGACAAGTAATTAGCATTATCATTTTTATAAACCGGTAAAAGTACAGCAATATTACTTAAATCATACATATTTTACACATTAGGGGAATTCAAATATACATCATACAAATCCATATATTCCATAGCCATACGAATTGAAGAAAAATTTGCAATTACATCATCCATCAAACTATCAATATTTTCCGTTTTCTTTTCCACACGCATCAATACTTCTTCCAACTCCTTTTGATTTCCTTTACCAAATTGATATTTCTGTAATAAAGGATAAATTTGTGAAAACTCATTAAAAGTCGGAATTTTACTACTCAACACTAACGCTCCTGATGCTAATGCCTCAATATAATTAAGCCCAAACCCTTCTGAATGCGAAGCACAAATTGAAACATCAGCTGCTCTTAAATAATCAGCAACATTAAATACATACCCCTTAAAAATAATCTGAGAATAATTTTGAGCCAAAGCCTTACATTCCTTTTCCTCCGAACCTGCTCCACAAAATAATAGCGAAGAATTTTTCAAATAACCTTGATTAACCATTGAAATATATGCTTTCACAACAAGCAGTGGATCTTTTAGTTTACTTAAATGCCCTACAACAACAATCAATAAATTTACATTTGCAAATCCAAGCTTCTTTTTCCAATATTGTTTATCATGAACTCCCAACACAAATTGCTCCATATTAACTCCATTATATATCATATGAATTAATATTGGAAAATTAAAATGAGAATAATAATCCTTAACTGATTTCGAGATAGATACAGCAGCAGATATTTTCTTTAATCGATATACATAACGATAGTGCATATACGTACCTATTATCCTCCCTCTTGAAGCCCTAAAAGAATCGATAGAAATACAATGTTGAGTGTCCAATTTTATAATATCCAAATTGACATAAGAACTAATCAACAATGGATGATAACCATGAGAATGCAACAATACAACCCTTTTTTCCAACAAACAATCTCCAATGATATGCGCTACCCTTTTTGTTCTCAATTCTAAATCCCAAAAAGAGAATTTAAAACCAATAACTTCAATACCAATTTCTTCAAATTTAGTTGTAATATTCTTATTTGGATCATCAGTCATCAATTTTATTACAATAGGTTTATATCGTGTACGGTCAATGTTAGCAACCAATTCATAAAGAACATTTACAGGCCCTGATTTTCTCAATTGATTAATTAAAAAAGCAACAACTTTCATTTTTTATTTTCAATAAATTCAAGAATTTTCAATACCCTATCTGAGTAATTTAATGTTTGAGCCGTCTTTATTGCAGAAAAAGACATTTGCTTACAAAGAGACTTATTCTCCTTTAAATATTTAATAGATTTAGCTATTTCTTCTACATCTAAAGGATTAATAAGGATAGCATTTGATGTATTTAGAATATCATAATTAAACTCCATATCCGATGAAATCACAGGCAATCCACAGGCTAAAGCCTCTACTATAGAATTACTACACCCTTCGGCCAATGATGGCAAAATAAACACATCTGCACTATTCAAATATAATGGAATATCTGAATGTTTTAATTTCCCTTTAAATAAAATTCCCGAACAATTAGGTTCTTCATCATTAGTTTCATCAGACATCGTACTACCTATAAAAATGGATTTTATAGAATCATCTTTCAATTTAGCAATTGCATCTGAAACTCTTTTAGCTCCTTTTCTATGTACAAATCGTCCGACAAATACTACAATAAAATCATTTACAGCATATCCTAATCTCCCTCTAACAATACTTTTTTCCATCCGATAAAATTCATCTAAATTAACGGCATTAGGAAGTATGATACAAGTATCTTTTTCAACTAAATTTAAAGCAATACATTCTTTCAGATTTTTAGTTGAAACACAAATAACGCCTCTTACTACACGTTTCAATTGAAGAACCTCTCTACTAGATATCAATTGCGTAAAAAAAATCTTATCTTCTCCAGATGCAACAAACAAAGGAAGCTGATATTTTATTGCACAAGGCATTATATTGTAGCCTGAAGTCCAAAAATGAGCATATACTATATCAAATCTCTCTTCTATTTTCTTGAAACATCTACAGACAGCCCACTGATTCATTTTCATCGTTATTCGACCCAGTAATCGTTTATCACCAAATGTCAAAACCTTAGGACGAAAAACTCTTATTATCGAACTACCAGTACGATACTCCATATAATATGGTAAAGCTTTATCTTTCCTTCGAATCAGTATTTTTGTAATACTCTGTGGAGCAATAACAAATACTTGATGGCCAAATCTAGAGAATTCTTCTGCCAATGAAGATATAAAAGCTGCAAACGGGTGTTCTGGTGTAGGATATGCACCAACTGATAAGCATATTCGCATAATGTTAAGAACCTATTAAAAAATTTAGTTTAAGTTTATCCGTCAATCGAATGAGTAATAAACTTAACTCTAGTACTATGATGGAAAGTATAAAAAACAATAAAAATATTAGTATAATATCCCAAGTAGAAGTTCCATAAGACCAAGAGGAAGGCAAAAAATATTTTAGAAAATAGACGAATATATAATGATATAAATAAATACCCAATGAGTTATTTCCATAAGTTCTCAAACGCGAAACATTATCTCCCAAAAGACGAAAAATATTAATGATAAACAGACAAGCCAGATTAGATACCGTCAACCATAAAACAAAGCCTATACAAGTTTTATCATCATAGTTCATCAGCATTATAGAAAAATACAGAATGCCACTCAATATAGTAATTTTGTTATTCCAAACATTAAAATGGGATGCAAAACAACTTACAATAAGACCGAATGAAAAAGACAGAAAAAAACGTCTTAGTTCTGGAAGAGAGAGTAAATATGATATTTGTACAGAAACAGAAGAAGTAACAAAAACAATCCCCACTCCCAATAATATAATTAATATTACAAATATACTTTTCTTCTGAATCTCTTTCTTAAATAGCTGCGCAATTCTATTTACACATAAATAGAAGCAATAATATGTAAACAAAGTCAACAAGAACCAATATCCCCCTTTAGAAGAGTCCAATAAGTATCTATCAAGTAAATTAGTTTGAAATAATAATGAATAAAAAAAACACACCAACAGACAAGTCGTCAAATAAGGTATCACCAACTGCTTTATTTTCCCTTTAAGGAAAGAAAATTGTAGAAACGGAACCTCTCTATAACAGAAATAGCCACTTATAAAGAAAAACAACGACATAAAATAGCTGTGAACCACGTAGGATAAAAGAAGATTTTTCCAATCTAAAAATGTATTCAAATGAGCTAATACAACTGAAAATATAGCAAATCCTTTTGCCGAATCAAAATAACCAATTCTATATTTCATTCCTTGCCAATAAACAATTCATTTTCTAATCAAGACGTATAATATCAATATGAGATATCTTTTTTCCAACTACTTTTATAGGATAACACATGCTTCATTATAATATGATAAAATGCTATTTTTCCTCCAAATCAATATTTTCATAATACTCTGTGGAGCAATAACTGTAACTTAGTGTTCTAATCTTGAGAATTCTTCACTAATGAAGGATCATAAGAGACCGGATGGAAAAAATGATGCCTCACATACAGATGAAAAATAGTAATATTTCAGTCATCTATAACCGAGAACATAAAATATGATGAAAATCAACATCCAACTAGACACCTCTGATATTCATTTTTTCCGGCCAAATACCCCAATAATATGAAACAAAAACAAGATGGCTCATTAAAGAAAGCCATTGAATATAAAGATGTCAAAAAAAGCATATACACTATCAATGAAAACGAAGAAAGATTACATATTTTTTTCCTAAAAAGAAAATATCTAAAAAGAGACAGATAGAAAAAGAAGTAAATCACTATTCCTGTGAGACCCATACCTATCAAAAATTCAACCCAATCATTATGAGCATAATTACCAGCAATACAAACACTTTGACAAAAGCCAATTCCTATAAAGTAATCCATGACACTATTACTATTGCACCAATGAGAAAGCATTTTCACAAGTAAATAATCTCGTGAAGAAGTATTCCCTTCCAATGTATCTTCTAATCGTAATTGCAAATAAGGATTATTATTATATATCTCTATACCAATATACACTATTAAAGTAAATACTAACAATAATATAATAATATTCCGAACAAAATGTTTATTTGACTTTAGAAAGTAATATGCATAGATTACCAAACCAATACTATAAGCAAGCAATGCCCCTCGTTTAGCACTTAAAAGAATAAGAATAAGCGATAAAACAACAAACATGAATGCCCACTTTTTTTTTAGCATTGCAACATAAGGTAATAAGAACACAAAACGGTATGCTTCATTAATTGTCGTATCCGCATTTTTCTCATCTACAGCAAGGAACGTTCCCCGTATAAAAACCAGTATTGTAACAACAAACACACAAAAAAAGAAAGTTTTCAACATCCATTCACCTATCTCTCCTCTACGGCCCCAATAATATAATGGGAAAAAAGGTAGAACAGCACCAATGATATTTCTATACATAGGGAATGTACTTACTTTCCCAATTATTGAGCCATACAAAACCATAGGCGAAAATAAGAAGGATATAGTAACAACAACTACTAAAAGAACAAGAGAAAAAGCTATATTGGGAACATGTTTAGATAAAATAACTCCTAAAAAAAAGAAAAAACATAGAAGCAACTCTAACATTGCTATTCCTACACTTATAATTCCTTCTGGATACAATACTCCTTTCAGCTGATACAGTATTATCAATAAAAACAGAATCCATATCCATACATTAGTACCATTTTTCGGCATTTTCATTGGTAAACAAATCTTAGTTTACGACCTCTCCTTTCACTTTGTTATTCTTCAACGAAGGTAATTTTAACCATTTGCCGATTTCTTCATTCCATTCATTTGGACGAAATTTTCCAAAGCCAGCATTAGGATATAATGTGATTTCACCAAAATAACAACGACCATTTATTTCATAAAAATCAATGCGAGAAAAAGGGATACCACACGAAAGTATAGCAGCATTTCTTTTCATTTGTTCAAATGAATGTGGGCTTGGCATTGTAACTTCAGCATTACGTACATTAGAAGATAACCCAATCAATCCATTCTGCCTTTTCCAATTCATATCATAGAAATCTATTTTTTCGTCCTCACTTCTATCAGAAATAACTTGACACAACATAGGAGTTCCATGAAAACAGAAAAATTTATAATCAACCAATTCTTTTTTATTTTCATCTATCATATACTCTTCAGCAAGAATACGTCGCTTTACATATTTGTAAGGCCATTCACGCCCTAACCAGTAATAGTTTTGGCGCAAACTCTTACGCAACTTTTTCTTAACCGCCTCAACATCCATTGTGCTTTTATCTCGACAAAGATATAGCCCTCCAGAGTTATGATTGCACTTCAATACAAATCGATTTGGTAAAGCCTCGAAATCAATATCATCAGGCGTATTCCAAAAGCCTAATGTTGAAATAACATATTCAGGTCCTAGCTTCTCCGCAACATACTTCTTGACCTCTATTTTATCAACCATTATTGTATATTCAGGTCTACGATCATATAATTTGAGCCATTGAAGTTTCTCACTAAAAGTCTTTGGATTATTAAAATCCAGCCAATATCCCAATTCACAATAAAATCTAAGTCGTAAATACATTTTATCTGTAAACAGCCATGACATCTTCTTTATCAAATAATTACACAATAAATGAGGACGCCTTATTCCTCTCAAAAACCTATTCATTCCTTTCACCCTCATTTAACAGATAAACAATTCTATCTCGATGTGACTCACAGTAAATAAAATTCAACAAAGATAATTTTCGTTTTTTCGACAAAAACATTGGCAATAAGCCTCGACTTGCCATTATTCGAAACCAACGATTCGAATATGGAGAAAGCACCAATTTCAAATTATCCTCTCTCTCTTTCATCCAATGTTGATGCTCCAATTTTAGCCTACAACTATCAGCAATTATTTCATTAAGGCATTTTATCGAAGAGTAAAAATCATCAATACGATCCTTTTTCATTAAGACAACATTAGGAGTATCATTACATTGAATATATGGATAAAGTTCAAAATGAATTTTATTATCCAGCACTAATTTAACTAAATACCCTTCATTCCAAATAGAATTTCTTTGAGTATTTTTATCAAAGCAAAAATTACCCAACCCATAAAATATAGGCTTTTCTTTATACACTTCATAACCACTATAACAATGCTGATGATGATTAATTACAGCGTCTGCACCTATGTCAACAAAAAAGCGATATATTTCTTGCATACGAGGACTGGGTAATTGAAAGTATTCATGCCCACCATGAACAACTATAATTACATAATCAGCTTTATTTTTCGCTTCTACAATCGCGTAATATTGTTGTATTGGATTCAAAGGATTAGCGCCAGCCGAATGCTCTGTAGCTATAGAAAATTCATGTTCACAACAGTTTATAAAAGCAATTTTTTTCCCATTTATATCTTTATATAAAATACCAGAAGCTCTCGACAAATCCTCGCCCCCTCCTACAAAATCCAAATGCTCATATCGCAAAATATTTAATGTATTAGACACTCCTTCATCTCCATAATCAAGAAAATGATTATTAGCAAGCGTAACACATTTAAAATTAACATATTTAATCAATTTAACTGCTAACTGAGATGCCTTCAAATTAGGTCCTTGCTTCTCTTTGGGTTTAATTGGACATTCTACTATAGGACATTCCAAATTTATCAATGAATAATCCATTTGAGCAATTATAGGCTTTATCTCACCTAATATATCTGAATATTCCTCTTGCTCTATTAATCTAGCCACACGATCATTAGGACAAAAATCTCCTGCTATCAATAAATTAACCATTTTTCTTACATTTTATTGCATAATAATACGTCAGCATCCCTCGAATTCCCCAAACTGAAACTACTGTAATAGATGCACCTATGTAGCTGAATTGAATAGTAAAAAAACAAGTTAATACAAATCCTAAAGCAGAGCATCCAACAATTATATTACGAAGTATATTTTCCTTGCCAACAATAACCAAATAATTAGTACCATAGGTATTCATTAAAAACAAAAAAAATGGAGAAATTGAAAAAATTCGAATTACTACAGCAGCATTATGAAATTCCGGTGTTAACAAATACTCAACAAACAGGTCAGCCCCCAAAAACATTAGAACACAAGACAAAACACTAATAATAGCACTGATCCAAACATATATATAATGTTTTTCCTTGCGACGAGCTAAAAAGGGGAAAAATGTTCTTGACAAAACTTTAGTAAACTCATCTATTATACTCTGCATTTTTTGCCCTCCAGAATAGATTCCCGTAGCAGTATTTCCACAATAAGTTTGTAAAATAACTGTAGACATACTAGTATACAAGTTTGGAAAAATCAAACTAATAAACATATCAACACTACTCTTCAATCTCATATATATATTATTGAGAGAGGGAATAAGAAAATGCACTTTTAACTTATTCAATATGATGTAAAAAGCAAAAAATGCACTGACACCAAACCCTGCTGCATTAAGAAGAGGTTGATAAATATAATCCACATCCTTTCTAATACATACAAATATCAATATCGTAAATACCAATTTAGATAAAAGACTCAATATTGTAATATATTTCATACGTTCAAAAGCCTGAAACAACCATTCAGGGAAAAAGATATGTCCAGGAATATAAGCAAAAGTAAAGAACAAAAGATTTTTATAAGTTCCCAAATAAGGAATACAATTGCACAGCAAATATAAAACAAAGAAGCAAATAGTGGTCAATATTATTTTACACCACATAACTTCACTGAATATTCGAGACACTTGTTGCAAATCATCACGACATTTTGCTACATCACGAGTAGCTGTATAGTTAAATCCCCAATCAGTAATTGTCTCAACAAAAGTCATAACAGCCGCAGCAAATGCTATTGCTCCAAATTTTTCAACTCCTATTACTTTAGACAAATAAGGTAATGTTATTAATGGGAATATAAAGCTTGCAGCTTTCAACAAAATAAGAAAAACAAAGTTATTTACCAAAACTTTTGCATTCTCATTATACTTATAGATATTTTTAATTTTTCCTATCATAAAAATTAAGCAATATCACTTTCCTTACAAGCATTCTATACAATATGTCTTCTACCAAACCTCTGCCTACAAACATTAATTCCACAAATAGTATAAATTCCAACAATATTTTACACAAAAATCAAATTACACAAATGAGCCCTCAACCATAGCTATCTACCGATACAAGCATAAACAATCTCTAACTCTTGTAATTCAGACTTCTCATATATATTTCTTCCATCAATCACCACTGCCTTCTTCATCGTCTTCTTCAGTACCCCCCAACTCGGCATCCTAAACTCTTTCCACTCCGTCACCAGCAGCAACGCGTCCGCATCCAACACCGCATCATACATATCCGTAGCGTAAACAACCTTATCTCCTATCCTACGTTTACATTCATCCATCGCAATCGGATCATAGACCTTCACGCTTGCACCAGCCTCTATCAACTTATCAATCAAAACCAATGCCGGAGCCTCCCTCATATCATCCGTTTCAGGCTTGAAAGCCAAACCCCATAAAGCGATTTGCTTACCTTTCAAGTCTCCATTATAATGTTTCAATAATTTCTCAAAAAGAATACTCTTTTGCTTCTCGTTCACCTCTTCCACGGCCTTCAACACACGCATCGGATAACCGTTCTTTTCAGCAGTCTTTATCAACGCCTTTACATCTTTCGGAAAACAAGAACCGCCATATCCACAACCGGGATACAAGAATTTACCGCCAATACGACTATCCGCGCCAATACCTTTGCGAACCATATTTACATCAGCACCAACCAGTTCACAGAGGTTAGCGATATCATTCATAAAGCTAATTCGTGTAGCCAACATAGAATTTGCCGCATATTTTATCATCTCGGCACTAGGAATATCAGTAAATATCAAGCGATAGTTATTCATCATGAAAGGCTTATAAAGACGTTCCATTATAGCCTTAGCCTTTTCTGACTCCACACCTACTACCACACGGTCGGGCTTCATAAAATCATCTACCGCATCACCTTCTTTCAAAAACTCGGGATTGGAAGCCACATCAAACTCTATCTTTACATTACGCTTGTCAAGTTCTTCCTGAATGGCAGACTTTACCTTTTGTGCAGTCCCCACAGGAACCGTACTCTTAGTCACAACCAGCACATACTTATTCATATTACAGCCAATGGTACGCGCTACCTCCAACACATATTTCAAATCAGCACTGCCATCCTCATCAGGAGGAGTACCAACAGCACTAAACACAACCTCTACATCATCCAGACACTCCTTCAAGTCCGTTGTAAATTTCAGACGACCCGCAGTATAGTTACGATGAACCATATCTTCCAAGCCCGGCTCATAAATGGGAATAATACCTTTCTTCAGTTTTGCTATCTTACTGTCCTGCACATCCACACAAGTCACGTCAATCCCCATCTCCGAAAAACAGGTACCTGTCACCAAACCGACATAGCCGGTACCAACGATTGCTATTTTCATATTATCTTAGTTTACTTTTGATTACAATTGATAAAAAGAACGATACCAGTCTATCGTTTCCTGAACTCCCTCTTTAATAGGTTTGTCAGGCTTAAATCCCAACTCATTCTGCAAAGCCGAAGTATCTGCATTTGTCTGATAAACATCTCCCGGTTGCATCGGAAGATATATTTTCTCTGCAGGATGTCCAATAGCTCCTTCAATTGCCTGAATAAAGTCCATAAGTTTCACTGGATGAGAATTACCTATATTATATATTTTATATGGAGCAGTGGAAGAGCTCGGATCAGGGTTTTGAGCACTCCAATCCTGATTAGAAGTAGGAATATGGTCTATCACCCGAAGGATCCCTTCAATAATATCATCAATATAAGTAAAATCACGCAACATATCACCATTATTGAAAACCTTTATTGGCCTCCCGTGTAACATGGCATCTGCAAAAAGGAAAGGTGACATATCCGGACGTCCCCAAGGGCCGTAAACTGTAAAGAAGCGCAAACCAGTAGAAGGAATGCCATATAAATGGCTATAAGTATGAGCCATCAATTCATTTGATTTCTTTGTCGCTGCATAAAGGCTTACAGGATGTGCGATACTATCTTTTTCAGAAAAGGGAACTTTTCCGTTCAATCCATAAACACTACTGGAGCTAGCGTAAACCAAATGCTTCACTTTGTAATGACGGCAACCTTCCAATACATTCAAGAAACCATCTATATTGCTTTCCACGTATGCATATGGATTTTCTATTGAAAAACGTACTCCAGCCTGAGCCGCTAAATTTACAACTTTGTCAAAAGACTCATTGGCAAAAAGCATTCGCATCGCCTGTTTATCCTCCAGATTTATACGAACAAACCGAAACCGCTCAGATGTATTACTTTGGACAAATTTATACCAATCAACCGTATTTTTATCAATGCCTAAAGTACCCAAACGTCCATACTTCAGATTGACGTCATAATAGCTGTTGATATTATCAAGCCCTACCACCTCATCTCCACGAGAAAGCAGACGTTTACAAACATACGAACCAATGAAACCAGCAGCCCCCGTAACAAGAATTTTCATATAAAACTATGGACAAATATTAGGGAATAAATTCATTTAAAAGTTCTTGTTGTTCAACAGTTAGAGAATCACCCCAGCCATTCATAATCGCACGTGCTTCTTTCGCCAACTCCCCATCGGATGTCTCTCCATAGCAAACCACCAACAATTGACATTTCAACAAAGAATCAGATATTTTATTCAGAACCTCCCAACTACGATCAAGCAGTATTTGAACTTTTTCTCCTTTATCGCCACGATCATAAATCGTAGCACTATAAGCTTTCAAGAGAGTAACACAAAGAGTCGCTTCTTCTTCATCATTCCGAGCTTTTTTCTGATACAAGGCTTCCGCCTGATTATAAACATCTGAATTTAGTTGACGAAAACGATCCGCATAAATGGGTTCACCATCCATGCCAAGATAAAGAAGCTCATGCGTGAGTTGACGCAAAGCATCGATTTGAGACTTCATATAATTAAGATTACAAATTATGAATTACAAAGCGTATAAGTAACAAAGTACAATGTGCAGAATTATGAATTATTCTTCTGTTATCGGAACAATAAGAGAGGGATGAATAAAAGTGGTAGCTACTGCCATAACCCCCTGAATAGAAACAACTACCCGACGATCACCTTTTACACGAACAAATATACCTTCGACACCTTCGAAAACCCCACCGGTGATGCGGACACGATCTCCTTTCTGCATGGAATATTCCGTAGGCGGCAAGTAAATTACTTGTTGGTCGTAAGAGCCGGCGATGGCTATAAAGTGGCGCATTTGGATTTCCGGAACAATAATCGGCTGCTTCGTCTCACGATCCATGATATAGCGAAGAGGTAGAAGAACAGCATTTTCCTCCTTAATTTCGTCAATCTTCTTACGAGTGGAATAAATGAAAACCAGATTATGTATGGCAGGAACGAGTTTACGAATACGTTGCTCCTTCCGCGTTACATATTCATAACGCATAGGAATGAAGTTTTCGATATTATTCTTGTCCAAAAACTCTTTCAAAACGAGTTCCCGGCTATAGGTGATACGCAAAGCATACCAATGATATTCAGAATTCAAAATGGAAGATTGAGAGCTCATGAATGATTAACTGTTCTCGTCTGGACATTTCTTGGGGACACCGGGGAATGAAAATTCCTTCCGGTTAAAACGTAAATCCGTGATGGTGAATTTGCTACGTTCAACGGCCTAAATTCAGACTCCCTATCGCAGGAAGTGCAAACAGGCACTTTTGAAGACTGGAAAAGCTGATTTTGCTGAAAAAGCACAGTTCTCGACTTCTAATATACTGTAAACAAAAGACTTAATAGAACAAAATATACTATTAATCATTCGTTTAATGGGCACAAAGATAAGGGGGATTTTCGAAAGAACAAAGTGTTTAATAAAAATAATTCTAATCATATCATTTAATCCTATCCACAAGTACCTGTAAGGGCACTTCCAAAAGGGCTACACCATTTACCCCGGATGACTACACCCTTTTGTATGTAGGGCTACACCCTTTGCGGCAAAAGGTGTAGCCCTATACAAGCTATGATTAACACACCAGACAATAAGGAATTTTATTCAACACTATTTCGCTCATTACCTCAACGACAAAGGCACTTTAAAACCACTCTGGGAATTAGTCACTTACAAGAAGTTAAGAGTTTGTCGACAGGAAGTTAACTCTTTGTCGACAAACTCTTAACTTCTTGGAAACAAGCTCTTAATACCTTGAAAACAGGACAAACTTTGTTACATCATGACTTATACTAGAAATGGTTGTCACTATTAGAGGCTAGTTACTAAATAAGTTGT
>OHMU01000189.1_pt1 | contig 44022 bp, 29 predicted proteins | sample 1569441 | NCBI WGS metagenome assembly OHMU01 (sample SAMEA3879527, study PRJEB24766) | human gut metagenome | biome: human-associated habitat; feature: feces | place: USA | collected 1985/1987 | reverse complement strand
GTGCCGAGACGGCGCGGATTTTGTAAAGCAAAACCAAGCCGCGAGCACAATCCCCCCCGACAAATGCCGGTTCATAAAGCCGTTTAGTAACAATATCGCAAATTTTGACTGCCAGTGCAACAAAGCCAATACCCGTTTACCAAAATGGGAAAATTTTAATTTACAGCAATGACGCCGCCCCGAATTTGAACTTTTCGCGCAATCCGTCAAAATTTTCCAACAACGACGGTCTTTTTAATTCCATACGCAAAAGAATTGAACTGCACCGCCTGAAAAAATTCTCGCAAAACCTCGACGACGACTCGCAATACACCTTGATGTCAAACCATGAGTTTGAAACGCTCTTCCACGCAAAAGACAGGGATAACGAAGTTGAGTTCCGCCTTCTTTTCACCGCCCTTGCGCAAACGCAAATTTTGAAAATAATGAAAGATCAAAACTTCGGATATGGCGATGATTTCTCATTTAAAAAGCGCGGAAAAATAAATTTAATTTCAGCAAAACACTTAGATGACGCACCAATAGACACCAATCCAAAACGTTTCCAAGATTTCGATTTTCACAGGGCAAAAAGAAAATTTAGAGTTCAACGAAAAGTATTTTAAGGATATATATTTCGCATTTGCGCCTCTAATTTCAATCCCGCTCTACCAGCAGACGTGCACACATGAAGACATTTATAATGACAACACAAAGCAACTGTCATTCTGGAAACATGAAGCCATAGCAAACTTTTACGGAGACGGCCATTTCAAACATCCGCAGTGCGTCACACGCTCCATTCTGAAAACAACCACAGTCTCGCGCGAAAACGGAGTAAGCAAAATTTTAGCTTCCGCGCACGGTTTTAGAACACAATCCCGCATTTCATATGTAAAAGTTTTTGGCGGAGACGGCAACTGGCACAATGTTGCAGTGAAATGGGACGAATACCTGCCCATATGCAATTCGTCGCTAATATCATTTGCAGAAAGCGAGGAAATCGAAAAAATTAAAGCCAATAAAAATAACGCACGTTTAAGACGCAATATTTACTCTTGGGTTGAAATAGGTTGATTTTTCGATGCGTAAGATTTCTCCAAGATAAAAACTATATACTCTTTCAAGTCCATACCGCATTCCTTTGCGTAAACTTCCAAAATTTCCACAATCTCTTTTGATATTTTTATCTGTATTTTTTGCGTTTTCAAATTGCGCCTCGTTTACAATCTTTTTTAATTTTAAGCAACAAAAAAGATTAAACCATATTTTATCATAAAATGCAATCGCTTTTTAGTTATTTTATTGTTTTATTTTTAGACTAAAATAATATTTATCATTTTAAAAATGGTTTATTTTCATAAAAAAATCCCGATTTCTCGGGATTTTCTGCAAGGAACGCAATCCTTTGCTAAATAAATATGTAAAGCCTGTCGTTTTTGCGAAGTTTCTGCGGCACTTTCACGGATATTACATCGCCTTTTTTTGCGGATTTCACAGGCACTCCCGCACACAGCATATTTTGCGGCAAAAAGCGCACAAAACCCGTGGCGTCGCCCTCGACCTGCACTTCCTGCCCCTCTTCAACCGAGGAATTGTCGATTGAAATTTTTGCGACGCCGAGTTTTGAAAAATAGTTTAAGACATGCCCCAAAATCGTTTTGCGCTTTGAAGCATGGTTGCCGAACGAAGTCCAATCGTGGATAGGTTTTCCCATATAAAACCCCGACGAAAAGCCGCGGTTAAACACGGAATTTAAGCGGTTTTGCAACTCCCCTTTCAAGGCTTCAAATTTCTCGCCAAAATCAGGCGACTTGCGGTTTGCGAAATAGAAATCGACGGCTTTTCTATATGCGCCGACGGTTTCAAAAACATAGTCCGCGCTTCGGTTTCTGCCTTCGATTTTAAGAGAATTAACGCCCGCTTCAATCAGCTTTTCAATAAACGGCAGAACGCACAAGTCTTTGGGGCTCATCACATAACCCTTGCCGACCAAAAAGCCTTCGTTGTCGCCGCGACCGTCGCTTACAAAATATTCCCTGCGGCACGGCTGCAAGCACTCGCCCCTGTTTGCGCTCTTTCCGCATTGGAAAAGCGACATAAAGCATCTGCCGCTCACCGAAACGCACATCGCCCCATGCGCAAAAACCTCGAAGGTGATTTCTTCCGCGACTTTTTTACCCAGAATTTTTACGAGAGAAGAGCGTATCTTTTTTATGTCTGAAATAGAGCATTCCCTCGCAAGCACGAAACGTTTTATACCGAAATTTTTATGATACAAGGCAATGGCTTCGGCGTTTGAAACACTTGCCTGCGTTGACAAATACACCTCTATTCCAGCTTCGTTTGCGAATTTCAGCGCGGAATAGTCCCAAGCTATGATTGCATCGACGCCAGCTTTTTTTGCGGCGAAAACCGCGCGTTTAAGCTTAGGCATTTCGCTTTGGTAATAAATTGTGTTAAGCGTAAGATATTTGCGGACGCCTGCCAAATCGCATTTTTTGCAGAGCCTACGCATTTGCGGAATGCTGAAATTCTTTGCGCCTGCTCGCATGTTCAAGCCCTCAATTCCGAAATAAACGGCGTCAGCCCCCGCCTTGATTGCCGCGTCCAAACATATCATGTCGCCCACGGGCGACATCACTTCGGGTTTTTTCATCCTCATATTGGCATAACACCCTACTTAAATCGGATTGTCAACATATCTAAACAAAATAAAAATTGAAAAATCCGCAATGTTGTGCAAAAAAAATATATTAAAAACATGGAACTTTCCCAAAACATAAAGCTCGGGCAAATTCAACGTCCTACGCTTAAAATGTACCAGAGCTTGAAAATACTCCAAGCCTCCGCGCTCGATTTGCAAAGTCTCATAAAAAGCGAATTAAACGAAAACCCGATGCTTGAAGAAATAAAGCCCGACTCCGAAACGCTTTCGCTCGACGGGCTGGAAAGCGGAGCGTCAACCCCTGACGCCCAAAAAGCCCACGACTATCTTTTGAATATCCAAACTCAAAGCGAATCGTTCGAGGAGCACCTGCAAAAACAGGCGGCGATGGAAATAAAAGACATTGAAATTCTGCGCGCGTTTTTGTTTTTGCAAAACCATCTCGATGAGCGCGGATTCTTGGAAGCCGACGCATTCGAGTGCGGAACCCGCGAAGGGCTGAAAAAACAAAATCTCGAAAAGGCATTGGAATTCATGCAGTCCTGCGAACCTGCGGGCGTAGGCGCGCGCGACTACCGCGAATGCTTTATGATTCAACTGCGCCAAAAAAGGCAGGAAAATTCTTTGGCCTTCAAAATTTTGGACAAGGCATACGAACTTTTGCAAAAGCGCAAGATAAAGGAAATCGCGCGCATGCTCGGCGCAAGCCCAAGCGAAGTCGAGACTGCAATCTCGCAAATAGCAACGCTTGACTTGGCTCCCGCAAAAAATTTTCAAACAGAAGAAGCCAAGGCGATTTTTGCGGACGTGAAATTTGAAAAAATCGGCGGAAAATGGCAAGCGTCTCTCACTAAGGAATATTTGCCAAAGCTTGCCATAAACGATTCCTACCGCCAAAAAATCGCAAGCGGGGCTATTTCAAAAAAGGAAGACAAGTCCTACATAAAAACAAAGCTGCGCGACGCAAAAAACGTCATAGAGGCAATCGAAAAACGGCAATCCACCCTGTTAAAAATCGCGAATGTCATTCTTGAAACGCAAATAGATTTCTTTGAGCATGGCATAGCCTATTTAAAGCCGCTCACAATGAAGAGCGTTGCGGAAAGCCTCGGACTGCACCACACAACAATAAGCCGCGCCATTGCGGAGAAGTACGCGCAAATTGAAACGAAACTTCTGCCGATGCGCTACTTCTTCTCAACGGGATACGCAAAAGAAAACGGCTTTGTGTCGAACACATCGGTAAAGGACGAAATCAAAAAAATCGTAAAAAGCGAAAATCCGCGCAAACCCTATTCTGATTTGCAAATAGCGGAAATGCTAAACGATTCGGGACTTAACATTGCCCGAAGAACCATCGCAAAATATCGGGAAAGCCTGAATATTCCGCCAAAAAATTTGCGCAAAAAAGAAGCATAAAAAAAGGACGCCAAATTCACGGCGTCCTTTAATTTTTATTTTATGAAATTACTTTCTCCTGCGATATGCCACAAATGCGAGAGCAATCGCGCCGAATATTGCCGCATATGTTGACGGTTCGGGAATTGAAGAACCAAGCGAAGCCACTTTCAAGAACAATGTGCTGTCTTCCCAGAAGAGATTTTCGCCTTCCGCCAAACTCCAAGTTTCGCCCATTTTGTCGGAATTTGCGATTGATATATTTGAAACATCAAAAGGTTCGAGTGTTTCCGTAAGCCTTATGAGAGCAACCACATATGTTTCGCCTGCATCAAAATCGCCATCAACCGAAAAATTTTCCAAATCGAGCGTGATTGTGAAATTATTCACATTTGCCAAATTCTTACCTGTCAAAATTGCGTCAATGGAATTATCCACAATAGTGTCATCAGCAACAAGCGACATTTTAGCAAAATCGACATCCTGCATTATGAAGTTCAAGAAAGAATTGGAGCGGTTTGCCTTAACTTCACCCGTGGAAACAGTCGCGGAACCGTAAATATTGATTGTTGACTGCGTACCAGCAGAGTCTGTCGTATAAATTGCTGCGGATGTCAAATTGCCCTTAATATCCCAAAGCGCAGTACCGTTTTGACCATTGGAATGCGTACCGTTTACAGTAAGAAATGTTCCCGTTTTAAAAGTTGAACCTTTATCAATAAAAACAGTCGCAGTAGAGTTTTTAGAGCCTACACCCTGCAAATGGTTCCAAGTATTTGACGTAATCGTAAAAGTTGAATTACCCGTAATTTTCAAATTCAAGTCGGTATATTGCTCGTTTGCGAAATACGCCATCCAAGTGGTAAAGCTTGTACCGTTTTGCAAAGTAACATTTACAGTGTTGCGGTTATCTTCCGTTGCGGCAGTTGCGTTGGCATTTGATACACCGAAATTCACTCGGTCGGAAACATTTATCGTTGCTCCATCCAATACCATATTTGCAGACTTTAAATCAATTCTGGTAGCTTTGAGATTGCCCAGGCTTGAATCTAATACGGTTGTGGAACCATTTGCGGAATCTAAAAAATACCAAGTATTATTATTTCCAATTCCCGGAACGGAAGTTGCAGGAGTTGTCCCTTCAACATCGGTCGTCCAATTATCAAGATTGGACCAATCAGTATCTGCATTGCCGGTTCTGTAAAAATCAGCGAAAGCAAAGCTTGCAACGCTTGCCATAACAAGTGGTAATATCAGTTTTTTCATATACATATAGGTTAAATAAGTTTTACTGATTTTTAAATTATAAGACTCTCAACAAATTACAAGCATTTTTTCATTTTTTTATTAACTGCCCCATATCCCCTCAAAAAAATACAAATACCGACTTTCAACGAACATAAAAAAACGGGCAAAGTTAAAAAAACCTTGCCCGTTTTCAGAAACAATCAAAATTACTTTCTTCTGCGATATGCCGCAAATGCCAAAGCCAGCGCGCCGAATATCGCCGCGTATGTCGAAGGTTCGGGAACGTATGTCAGAGAAAGAACGAGATTTCCGCCTGCAAAAGAAAGGTTTTCCAATCCGAAATCTTCCCAATCTGCCAAATCCGTGTTATTCTTAAATTCAAAAATACCCGCTATCAATTCTATATTTGAGAAATCAAGAATAGCATTGTTTAGTGTCGCATCGCCAGAAATTGTCATTATAACAAATTCAGCAATATCGCCTTCCGACAAGCCATTGACAGCTCCAAGATTTGCGCCGTCAATTACAAATGGGTTTGAAACAGTAGCGTTAGTTTTGTAAACTGCGAGATTTCTCGTGCTGAACATTGCAGTTGACGCATAGTCTATGTTTGCGCTGTCAAGCACGAACGTAAATTGCGCGGAATCTTTTATGGAAGAAATACCATTGTTTGTGTTTGCAAATTGCGCCCCCGTATGGATTTCAACGATTGCAGAATTACCGGTATATTTATCGCCATCAGCCACATTCATGCCGAGAGAGAAAAGATAATTTGAATCATTTGTATTCATGGCTTTGACGACAGAACCTGCATCTTTGATTATCAAAGTTGCCTTTGCGTTGGCACCGCCCTGCGCCATCTGGAAAGATCTCAAAAGCGCAGAGCCGCCGTTTGAAACTTCAAATTTTGCGGTTGAGTTTGCGGCGTAAGCAAGCTTTATGTCGCTTGAATAACCAGTGCCCGCGGAATTTGCAATCTTGCCATTATTTAAAATCAAGGTTGAATTTGCGCCGCTCGCGCCACCGACATAGAAATTCGTATTGGCAAACCATTTGCCGCCGTCTGAAATTTCCAAAGTGCCGCTGCCCGAATTCATCCATACTTGCGTATTCTTTGCGCCGTTTGCCTGTTGGTAAACACCGCCATTTGTAATTTTAAGATTTGCAGTAGCGGTTGAGTTGTTTGCGACATAGATGTTAAAGTCGGAATTAGTGGCAGTCAAATTAAACGAACCTCCGTCAACCGTGAAGCTTGCCGTTTGATCCGCCTTGTTGCCGATAGCCAAAGTAGATCCCTTTACAACATTGTACGAACCGCCTTCGTTTACCAAAACATTGTTGTTCTGAACTTCAACGCCTGCATTGCTGTTAAATACGCCGCCGTTATTTACAGTCAAGCCGCCATTAATTACAAAAAAGCCGGAATTTGAATTGAATGTTCCGCCGTCATTTAGCGTCAAACCGCCATTTTGCAAATTCGTATATGCAGAATTGATTACGCCGCCGTTTGAAACAGTTATACCCGCGCTCGAATCCGCGTTTCTGCCGACATAAATTGTGCCTGTGGAATTCCAAACTGAATTTTCACCCGAAACATTGATTTTAACATCGCTCTTAGAGTTATTCCCCATGTTGATGTTGCCTGTGGTGGTCATCAAACCGCCATCTGAAACATTGATTTCAGAATGCGTGGTAATGCCCCTGTTGCTTGGCTGGTTTCCCAAATTCATGTTGGCGACAGAAAATTCTCCGCCCGCAACATTTACGGAAAACTTTTGGGTATCAGCATTATTGTTGCCCCTGTCCCAAGTGGTCAAAGTTCCAACGTTTTCAATCTTCGCGCCCGTATAAATATTGATGACGGTGTCTTCCCCGCGATAGTTTGCAATGTTGAAAGTTCCCGTACCTTCCTTTGTCGTCAAAATTGAACCATTGTAAAGGTTAAGCGTGGTTTTTGCGCCCATAGAATCGCTGTCGCCGAAACGGAATTCCTTGCCCGCGAGCACATAAATCGTGCCGTAATTTTCAATGGAGTTCTCAACAGGACCACTACCTGTACCCCACTTAAAGGCGTCATTTGCAGTAAAATCCAAAACTGCACCTTCTTCGATTTTCAAGTTGTAGTTAGTTCTGTTATCGCCGTTTAGTTCGAGAGTCGCGCCCGACTGGATCAGGGTATTGCCTTGAAGGGCAGACTGGGAAGCGTCCGCCGAAATTACTTTATCGTATGTAATTTCTTGCGCAAACATTGCAGAGGACGCAAGAAGTATGGTTAATGGAGTGATATATTTCATTTTGCAAGCTAATTTATATGGATATATTTAAAATAGAAAAATAAAAATTTTTATAACAGGTATATCAAAAGCTGACGAAATTCAAGCATTTTTTTAATTTTTTTGCAAATATTTCAAATCCACAACAACTTGTAAAAATTGCCAATATGTAAAAAGACGAAAAAAACGCCGAAAATCATAAGAATTTTCGGCATTTTGAAAAAATTTTCCGCTTGGCTATTTGATGTCGTCTTTTGTGATGACGACCTTTTTTTGCGGATTGTCGGGCAATCTGTACATTATGTCAAGCATCACGCCCTCCATAATCGAACGCAAAGCCCTCGCGCCCGTGCCGAGCGCAATCGCCTTGTCGGCAATGGCGGCAACCGCTTCATCGGTAAATTCAAGCTCGACACCGTCAAAGGCGAAAAGCTTGCCAAACTGGCGCACCAAAGAATTTTTGGTTTTCGTCAATATATTTATCAAATCGTCGCGCGAAAGTTGGTTCAAGACACTTACCATCGGAAGCCTGCCGATAAATTCGGGAATGAAGCCGAACTGCGTCAAGTCTTCTGGCTGAACGTTTTTTAAAACGTCGCGCCCGCTGTCGGAATCGGAAACACTTTCGTTAAAGCCCAAGACCTTGTTTGCGGAGCGTCTTTCCACAATTTTATCCAGCCCCACAAACGCCCCGCCGCAAATAAAGAGAATGTTGCGGGTATCAACGCGGATATACTCTTGGTCGGGGTGCTTCCTGCCGCCCTTTGGCGGAATGTTGCAAACAGTGCCTTCCAAAATCTTCAAAAGTGCCTGCTGGACGCCCTCTCCGCCGACATCGCGGGTAATGGAAACATTTTGGGTTTTTCTGCCGATTTTATCGATTTCGTCAATGTAGATAATGCCGCACTGCGCTTTTTCCACGTTAAAATCCGCCGCGCGCAACAAATTCAAAACGATATTTTCGACGTCTTCGCCGACATAGCCCGCCTCGGTGAGCGTAGTTGCGTCTCCTATCGCGAAAGGGACGTCGAGCATTTGGGCAAGAGTGCGGGCAAGGAAAGTCTTGCCGCTCCCCGTAGGGCCTATCAGCAAAATATTGCTCTTTTCCACATCCACGTCCTTGAATTTTTCAAGGAGCTCGTTCGGCTCTCCGCCTTCAATCTTAGACTTCAAGCGTTTGTAGTGGTTGTAAACCGCAACGCTCAAAACTTTCTTGGCGTCGTCTTGCCCGATTATGTACTCGTCCAAAGCCCTCTTTATTTCGGAGGGGCTTTTCAGATTGAAATTCAACATCTGTTTCTGCTCTTCGCGCTTGGACTGCTTCATGTACACTTCAAGCATATTATGAAGTGCCTCTACGCACGAGGGACATATCAAAGACCCGTCCTTGCCTGAAAAGAAGTTCGATACTTCGCTTCTTCCCCTGCCGCAGAAACTGCACCTTGGCTCGTTTTCCTTGTCCATGTTTATGAGCGCGGCTTGGCTTCTATAACCTTGTCAACAATGCCGTAATTCAGGGCGTCCGTAGCCGACATAAAGAAATCGCGGTCGGAGTCTTTTTCGATTTGTTCGACAGACTTGCCGGTGTTGCGCGCAAGAATTTCATTCAAGGTTTTGCGCCAGCGCAGAATTTCATTTGCCGCAATCGTGATGTCGGAAGTCTGACCTCCCGCACCGCCCCTCGGCTGATGAATCATTACGCGCGAATTAGGCAGAGCATACCTCTTGCCCTTCGCCCCCGCCGAAAGCAAAACCGTCGCCATACTCGCCGCTTGACCTACGCAGTAAGTTACGACATCGCACTGCAAGAAGTTCATCGTGTCGTAAATTGCCATTCCCGCAGTGATGGAACCGCCGGGGCTGTTGATGTAAAGATGGACGTCTTTTTTTGAGTCCTCCATTTGCAAGAACAGCATCTGCGCCACAACCGCATTGGCGACATAGTCGTCAATGGGAGTGCCGATGAATATAATTCTATCCTTCAACAGGCGCGAATAAATATCCCAAGTGCGCTCGGTTCTGCCGTCGCGCTCGAAAACGTATGGTATGTTATAATAACTCATGTCTTTTGAGATTTTCTATTCGGCAAAAAATCGCTTTTGAAAAGCTATTTCTTTTCAACGATTTTAACTTCCGCTTTTTCAGCTATGAAATTGATTGCCTTCTGCAAGAGAGCGTCGGAGCGCATTCTGTTTATGCGCGCCTGATCCTTTTTGAGCTGCTTTATAAGCTCTTCGGGACGCGTACGGGTGCGCACGGATTCCTGCCAGAGCATGCGCTGCATGTCTTCGTTATCAACCTTCAAGCTGTTTGCAACCGCAACCCTGTTTAAGAAAATGCGCATTTTGGCGCGGGGTTCCGCTTCTTTTGTGGCGTTTTCAAAAAGGCTTTCCTTGTTCTTTTCCAAGTCTTCCTTCGTCGCGCCGGAGGACATGAAGTGCATCATCATTTCCTGCAAAACCGACTGGCGTTCTTCTTCAAGAGCCGATTCGGGGAGCGGGAAATCGATACCTTCCATGAGCTTGTCAACCGCGTACTGGCGTTTTAAAACTTCGTTGTGCTGGGTCTTTTCAGCAGTGATGTCCTTTGCAAGGCGCGCGCGGAAATCAGCTTCCGTCTTGTCGCCCATATCCTTCAAAAACGCTTCGTCAACTTCTGGAAGCTTCTTTTCGCGGATTTCGTTAAGTTCGAGTTCGTAAACCGCAGTTTTGCCCGCCAAAGCGGCTTCCGGGAAGTCCGCCGCGAAAATTTCTTCGACATTCTTCTTTTCGCCGACTTTCATTCCGACAACGCCTTCGATTATGGAGCGAACGCCGGGAACGTCGGTATTGCCCGCTTCTTCCCAAGTGCCCTTTTGCTTTCCGTACATGGCGGGCTTTTCAACAAGCTCGTCAATGCTTTTGCCGTCGATTTTTCCTTCGTAGGAAACTTGCACGAAATCGCCCTTTTGAGCCGCGCGGTCTTCGATTTTGTTATACTGAGCGCGCTGATTGCGATAGAAATCAACCGTCTTTTGGATTTCGTCTTCGGTGGCTTCAACAGGTGAAAGTTCGACTTCGGTCTTGTAGTCTTCGGGAAGCTTTACTTCCGGATAGATGTCGGCAGTGAAAGTCAACGCCGCGCCTTCCGAAGATTCGATGTCGTTGTTTTGCAAATCGACAACAGCGAACAAGTCAAATTCTTTAATGCCGTTCAACGCTTCCACAGCCTTGTTTGTTACAACGCGTTCGAGCTGCGCCTTAATGTCGCCGGAAAAACGCTTTAAAACCATGTCTTTTGGAGCCTTGCCCGCCCTAAAACCGGGGATTTTAGCACATTGAACAAATTCCGCAACCACGCCTTCTTTTTCTTTTGCAACTTCCGACGAGTCAAAAGAAACCACAATTTTACGCCTTGTATCGTTAATTTTTTCGATATTTGTTTTCATAATAAAAGTTCTCTACTGTAATAAATAAGAGGGAAATGTTAGGGCTATTGGGTATGTTGTCAACTTTTAAAGAAAGCAAAAGACACACAAAAGAAAAGAAATTTAAAAAAAATATTTAAAAAGCCTTGACATATCTCCGAAAAAATAATCTTATTTGTACTTTAAATTTTGCCTGGATGGCGGAATTGGCAGACGCAACGGACTCAAAATCCGTCGAGTTTTGGCTCATGTGGGTTCGACCCCCACTCCAGGTATTAAAAACGGAACAGAAATACAAATTTTTCAAATTTTAAATTATACCGTTAACGCATCCGTAATAGGATGCTTTTTTTATTTCTTCACCCTCCATCTTGGTTTTCATGTAAACTTGCGGGCGTCAAGCCGCCGATGCCTTGTAAAATGAAAGAACATCGCGCGTTTATTTCCGTTTTTAATTCGTATCGAAGCAAATCACCTATCAACTAATCCTATTTTGCTTCCAAAAGCTTTCATCGCAGTGTCAGAGAAAAAATGGTGTTTTTATAGAGAAACGTAAAGCTGCCTATCTTGTGTGCATTCGCAGGAGATTTTTTTGCGAATTTTGAAAATTTTTAAAACTTCAAGAATGCGACAGCGACAACTTCATCTAGCTTTGTATGATTTGACAATTAACGACTTAGGAAAATTTCTAAGTCGTTTTTGTGTTTTTTCGCTAAAAATTTAAATTTCATAAGTTGTTGATAATTGCCCATATTTCCCGGCTTTTTACAAAAAATCACTGCCTGTCTTTATCTATGAAATTTCGGTAGGCAAGCCATTTTATGAGCATATCGGTCCAGCCGTCGATTGGTATTCCGCGCATGTTTATGACGCTGAATGCGTGCCCGCCCTTTGAGAAGAAATGAACATCGAGAGGAACTTTCTTTTCGTAAAGCTGCATGAGATAAGAGAGCGAACTTGCCATCGGGACGCGGTCGTCCTGCGCGTGCACCACAAATGACGGCGGAGTGTCTTCGCGGACAATCATTTCATCCGAGGGATTGTAAGTAGAGCCCTTGTTCAAAAGATGCGGATAAATAAGGCATGCGATGTCGGGGCGTGCGAACTGGCTGTCGATTTTATCAATCGGCTCGTACAATTTTTTGTCGAAATTGCAAGACATCCACGCCGTCAAATTTCCGCCTGCGGAAAAGCCTATCATGCCCACCCTTTTCGGGTCTATCCCGAATTTCTTCGCGTTGTGGCGGATATATTTGATTGCCCTTTGGGCGTCCATGTTTATCGGGTCGCGCTCGTTCATTTTGTATGGGACGCGGTACTTCAAAACAAATGCCTTTATGCCGAGGCTGTTAAAAAATCTGGCAACTCTCAAGCCCTCGTTTGAATACTGCAAGCTAAGATAAGCTCCTCCGGGGCAAACCAGCATTGCGGGAGCGTTTTTCGCGCCCTCGACATCGTAAAACTGGATTTGCGGCTTTGAGACGTTTTCGATGACAAAGCCCTTGCGTTGGTTATTTTTGGCAAATTCGCCCTTCATTACTTCCGCACCCTTCGCGCTTACCTTGCCGGGCATTTTGCCTGATTTCCAAATGTCGATGAAAGGCGCGGTGTCAAAATCGGACAAATCCGCGCGGTTTTCAATTTCCTTGTTTATGTTTGCGAAAGAGCAAAGTCCGCAAAAAAACAAAAGCAAAAAACATATTCTTTTCATTATTCGATTAAAAAATTTCGCAAAAAATCTTGCAATATCAAAATGGCGACAAAGCGTTTTTGCAGAAATCAAGACAAAAACACCCGCAAGTTTTATGCTTGCGGGCGTTTGCAAAACATTCAACGGAATGCCTATCTCTGGGCGAGATACTTGTACTTTGCCCAGCGGGCGTCAACAAATTCCTGCGCGAACTTCGCGAGCTCTTCCGCCCTTGCAGGGTTGGAAGCCATCAACTGCTTGAAGCGGTTTTCGTTCTTCATGTGTTCGATTACAGGAAGTTTCGGATCCGCGCTGTCGAGCTTGAAGGGATTTTCGCCCTTTGCAATCTTGCGCGGGTCGTAGCGGTACAAAGGCCAGTAGCCCGAGTCAACCGCAATCTTCTGGTGTTCCGCGCCGCTTGAAAGGTTGAAGCCGTGCGATATGCAGTGAGAGTACGCAATAACCAAAGATGCTCCCTTGTAGCTTTCGGCTTCGCGCATTGCCTGAACAACCTGCGTATCCTTTGCGCCCATCGAAACCTGCGCAACGTAAATGTTGCCATAGTCGATTGCAAGCATGCCGATGTCTTTCTTGGGGGTTGACTTGCCCTTTGTGGCAAACTTTGCAACCGCGCCTATCGGAGTTGATTTCGACATCTGACCGCCCGTGTTGGAGTAAACTTCGGTGTCGAGAATGAGAACATTTATGTTTCTGCCGCTTGCCAAAACGTGGTCGAGACCGCCGTAGCCGATATCGTAAGACCAGCCGTCGCCGCCGATAATCCAGACAGCCTTTTCAACGAGGTCGTCTGCGAGAGGCAAGAGAGCCTTGGCTTCAAAGCTTGTGTCGTTTGCAATCTTGGCTTTCAAAGCCGCAACCCTTTCGCGCTGAGCCGCGATGCCCGCGTCGCTTGACTGGTCGGCTTCGAGAATCGACTTTACCAAGTCTTCGCCGACAGTTGAAGAGAGCTTTACCAAAAGTTCCTTTGCCATCTTTTCCTTGGCGTCCAAAGAAATACGGTAGCCCAAACCGAATTCCGCATTGTCTTCAAAGAGGGAGTTTGCCCAAGCAGGGCCCCTGCCGTCTTTGTTTACTGCATACGGAGTCGTGGGAAGATTGCCGCCGTAAATCGAAGAGCAACCCGTTGCGTTCGCAATCAAAAGCCTGTCGCCAAAAAGCTGGGTGAGCATTTTGATGTACGGAGTTTCGCCGCAACCTGCGCACGCGCCGGAGAACTCAAACAAGGGCTGGCGGAACTGCACATCCTTTACGGTGTCGGAAAGTTTCAGCGGGTCGGGATTCGGCAAATTCAAGAAGAACTCGAAATTGTCGTGTTCCTTTTCGCGGATAGGTTCTTGCGCGGTCATATTCAACGCCTTTACGCCTTCTTCCGTACGGCTCTTTGCGGGGCATACAGATACGCACAAGCCGCAGCCCGTGCAGTCTTCTGCCGCAACCTGAATGGTGAAAGAGCAATTCGGATTGTCCTTGCTGCGGAAGGGAACGCTCTTGAAAGTTTCGGGAGCGTCCTTCAAAAGTTCCGTCGGATAGAACTTTGCGCGGATTGCCGCATGAGGGCAGATTGTCGAGCATTTTGCGCACTGTATGCAAAGTTCGGGCTTCCAAGCGGGAACTTCGATTGCGATGTTGCGCTTTTCCCACTTTGTGGTTGCGGAAGGCCATACACCGTCAACAGGCATTGCCGAAACGGGCAGAGAGTCGCCCTTGTCGCTCATCATAATCGCCGTCACGCGCTTTACAAAATCTGGAGCTTCGTCCGAAACTGCCTTCGGGAAACCTCTCTGAGAAGATACCGCAGACGGGACTTTCACTTCGTGGAGGTTTGCAACGGAAGCGTCGATTGCCTTGAAGTTCTTTTCAACGACAGCCTGACCCTTCTTCATGTAAGTCTTTTCAGCGTAAGCCTTGATTTTTGCGATGGCTTCTTCGCGCGGCAACACGCCCGAAATTGCAAAGTAGCATGTCTGCATGATGGTGTTGATTCTGCCGCCCATGCCCGTTTCCTTTGCAACCTTGTATGCGTCGATTACATAGAATTTAAGCTTCTTTGCGATAATCTTTTCCTGAACGTCGCGGTTTAGATAGTTCCAAACTTCGTCCGCGCCGTGGATGGAGTTCAAAAGGAATACGCCGCCGTCAGCCGCCCTGTCAAGAATGTCGTACTTGTCCATGAACGAGAACTGGTGGCATGCAACAAACTGCGCGTTTTTAATGAGGTACGGAGCCTTGATTTCTTCGGGGCCGAAACGCAAGTGCGAAACCGTGATGCCGCCCGACTTCTTGGAGTCGTAAACGAAGTACGCCTGCGCGTAGTTGTCGGTGGCGTTGCCGATAATCTTGATTGAATTCTTGTTTGCGCCGACCGTGCCGTCCGAACCCAAGCCGAAGAATACGGCGCGCAAAACCTTGTCGCTTTCAAGGTCAAAAGATTCGTCGTAAGAAATGGAATTGTTTGTTACATCGTCAACGATGCCGACAGAGAAATGGTTTTTCGGCTTTGCGCTCTGGGCGTTTTCAAAGATGCCCTTAACCATTGCGGGAGTAAATTCCTTAGAGCCCAAACCGTAGCGGCCGCCCAAGAGAACGGGATCGATTTTGATAAGCCCTGAATTTCTGCCTTCGACGATGGAAGTTGCAATGTCCTGGTAAAGGGGTTCCGCCAAAGAGCCGGGTTCTTTTGTCCTGTCCAAAACGGTGATTGTCTTGACGGTTGAGGGAAGCTCCTTCAAGAGGCGTTCCGCGTCAAATGGCATAAAGAGGCGCACTTTCAACGCGCCGTATTTGCCGCCCTTGGAATTCAAGTATGCAACTGTTTCTTCAATGGTTTGAATGCCAGAACCCATTGCAACGATTACATGTTCGGCATCGGGCGCGCCGACATATTCATACAAACGGTACTGGCGACCCGTCAATTTCGCGAACTTGTCCATGTTAGCTTGGACGATGTCAATGCAGTTTTTGTAGAAAATGTTGCGGGCTTCCTGACCTTGGAAATAGACGTCGGGATTTTGCGCAGTGCCCTTGATGAACGGATGTTCGGGGCTGAGAGCGCGGGAACGGAATTCGACGACTTTTTCATAGGGAACCATTTCCTTCAAGATTTCATCGGTTACGAATTCGTAGGTGTTGATTTCGTGCGAAGTGCGGAAACCGTCAAAGAAGTGCAAGAAGGGAACGCGCGATTCCAAAGTGGAAGCGTGCGCGATTACCGCAAAGTCGTGGGCTTCCTGCGCCGAATTTGAGCAGAGCATCGCAAACCCCGTCTGGCGGCACGCCATTACGTCAGCCTGGTCGCCAAAAATCGACAAGCCGTGGAAAGCGAGCGCGCGGGCGGAAACGTGGAGAACGAAAGGCGTCAATTCGCCCGCGATTTTGTACATGTTCGGAATCATCAAAAGCAAACCCTGCGATGCCGTAAAAGAGGTCATCAAAGTGCCTGTTGCCAATGCGCCGTGGACTGCGCCTGCAACGCCGCCTTCGCTTTGAAGCTGTGAAATTTCCGGAGTGGCGTCCCAAATGTTTTTCTTGCCCTTTACCGCCCATTCTTCGCAGGATTCCGCCATCGGAGAAGACGGTGTAATCGGGTAAATGGCGATGGTTTCGCTCAATCTGAATGCCACTGAAGCCACTGCTTCATTTGCGTCCGTAATACACTTATTTTTCATATGTTTTTTATATTTGATTAGTATTTGAAATATTCCCTCCCAAAGAGGGTAAAAACGCGAATAAAATCGCATTGCCGTTTCGAGAAAAAACAATGCGACATTATTCTATGATGCCATTAAAGCTACGCCTCATAAAAAATCTCGTCAACCAAAAAATCAACAAATGAGCTTCATAAAAGACGCAAAAAATCGGAACAAATACGCCCGTTTCAAAAAGCAAAAAAAGCGGAAGCTTCAAAAAGAAACTTCCGCAAAAAAATCAACTTTTAGCAAAAACCTTGAATTTACTTTCCGCCGTTTTTTCTTCCGCGGAAAAACGCAAGGGCAAATGCCAAAATTCCGAAAGCCGCCGCACAAGCCGAAGGCTCGGGAACGTAAGTCAAAGTCAAAATAAAGTTTTCGCCGTCGTGGGAAAGATTGTCGTAGCCGAAATTCTGCCACGAGTCCAAATTTTCGTTGTGAGAAATGAGAAAGAGCGATTCTTTTATTTCGTCGCTCAAATCCAAGAAATCGACTTCAACGTCGTTAAAAAGCAAAGTTTGAACCGACATCAGAATAAATGCAACTTCCTGCCCTTCCGTGTAATTGTCATTCGCCTTCAATTTAGAGCCGTCAATAACAAACGGAGAAGAAGTATCCGTATCCGACTTTACGACGTTCAAAACGGGAGAGCGGAACATAGCAATTGAATTTTCCTCCGCATAGCCTGCATTGTCGGAATCAAGCACAAACTTAATCTGCCCCGATTCGTAAAGGTTGACGGTGTTCTGGTTGTTCCTAAATTGTGCGCCCGTATGGATTTCAATAAGCGCGGAGTTTGTCGTATTTCCGTTTACGCCGATTTTGCAAAAATAGTTGGCGTCGTTTACAAGGCTTACTTGAAACAGCGTGCCTTGGTCTTTCACAACCAATGACGAACTTGCGTTATTGCCGCCCTGCGACATATAAAATGCCCTTATCCTGACTTCGGAGCCGTTTGCAATATTTGCAGCAGCCTTTGCACCCGATGCTGTCGCCATATTGATATCTCCCGAATATGACGTTCCGCCCGTCGCGCCGCCGATTTTTCCGTTATCCATAATCAAGTTTGCAACCGAATCGCCCCTGTCGCCCATGGTGAAATTGCCGCCCATGTAAACCGCGCCGCCCGAAAGGATTTCGAGATTTCCGATGCCGTGCCTTCCTATGTTAAACTGGATGTTTTTTGTGCCGCTTTGCTGTTGCAAAACACCGCCGTTTTGGACTCTGACCGTTGCAACGCAGTCCGCCGGTCCCGTATCGCCTACAAAGAAATGCAAATCGCCTGAGGTCTTATTTGAAAGAAAAGTTCCACCATCTATATTTAACAGCGCATTTGAAGTAATCCCTTTTCCCAAATAAATAGTTCCGTTAGAAACCGTCATGTCTCCATACACATTCAATTCGGCGTTGGAATTGCTGCCGGAGGCAAGATAGAGGTTAGATATGTTGTCAATCGAAAGCTTGCCGCCGCTATTTACATTAACCACGGCATTTGAATTTGCCCCTTGCCCGATGGTAAAATCGCCCGCGTAGGCAGTTTGAAATTCGCCCGAAATATCTATCTGCCCCGTTGAATTCGCTTGGCGGGCAACCTGTATGAAAGTGTTTGAAGTAGCAGTGTTTTCGCCGTTAAAAACAACTTTTGCGCCGCTTTCCACCTTCAAAAGCCCCTTCGTGTCCGCTTCGGTCGCGTTGCCTACCAAAAGGCTGCCGACAGTGAGAGTCCCGGCAGTCTGCGTCCAAGAGGCACCGCCCTGCGGATATGAAATTTCGAGTTCACCCAAAGACATGTCGGCATTGTTTTCAACTTCTATGCCGTATCTAAGCTGAATGTTGTCGGCAGAAGACGGAGTATTTTCACCCAATATGTCGGCAAGAGTTTGAGAGGCGTTGTCGTTATAATAAGTCGCGCCAAAAAGCGACGCGGCGGCGGCACAAACGATTGAGGAAAGTATTATAGTTTTCATAAGCCAAATATAAAAAACGAAATTTTACATTGTCAAGTTCTTTAACATAAAGATTGGCGGCATTTTGAAAAAATACTATTGAAAAACAGCGGTTTTAATTGCATTTTATCTCTATAAGAAAATGGAAAATCAATCTTTGCAAAAAAAAGTCGTTTTAACTTGCGCCCAACCGACGGGCAAACTGCACTTGGGCAACTACATAGGCGCGGTTCGCCAATGGGTTAAAATGCAGGAAGATTACGAATGCTATTTCGGCATAGTCGATATGCACGCAATCACAATGCCATATGTTCCCGCGGAACTTCGCAAAAATACATATATGTGCGCGGCGCAGTATTTGGCATGCGGGCTTGATCCCGACAAGTGCAGCATGTTCATTCAAAGCAACGTGCGCGGACATGCGGAACTCACCTGGATATTGGCATGCCTTTGCCCCATCGGTCAGCTCGAAAGAATGACGCAGTTTAAAGACAAGGCGCGAAAGCTATCCGAGGGCGCAGGCGGAGTTTCGATAGGTTCTGGGCTTCTGTTCTATCCCGTTTTGATGGCGGCAGACATATTGATATACAACGCCGACTTGGTTCCCGTAGGCGAAGACCAAAAACAGCACATGGAACTTGCAAGAGACTTGGCGCAAAAGTTCAACAACACATATTCGCCGACATTCAACCTGCCCGAAGCCTACATACCCAAAACGGGCGCAAGAATAATGTCTCTTCAAAATCCCGACGCAAAGATGTCGAAATCCGACAAAAACGCGCTCGGCTCCCTCTATATGATAGATACTCCCGATGTGCTGCGCAAAAAAATCATGAGCGCGGTGACAGACAGCGGAAGCGAAGTAAAATTCGCCGAAGAAAAGAGCGGCATATCCAATTTAATCAGCATAATGAGTTCCGTCACCGACAAGTCTGTCTCCGACATTGAAAGCGAATTTGCAGGCAAACAGTACGGCGCATTCAAAAAAGCGGTGGCAGATGCAGTCATCGCCAAGTTCGACCCGATACGCATTAAGTACGAAGAGCTTATGAACGATAAGGCATATTTGGAAAGTGTGCTAAAACGCGGAGCCGCCGCCGCCCAGCGCAGAGCCGACAAAATGATGTCGAAAGTATATCGCAAGGCGGGCTACGTTGACGCAATTTCATCAAAGTAAAAAAGGAAACACCACCATGCAAAAGAAATTTTCGATGTTCCCCATTTTCGCGGCAGACGCTCTAATGTTTCTGGCGGTTTTTTTAATCGCCTTGCCCAACATATTCTTGAAAGAGCCTCTCGAAGCGGGACAGACTTTTGCATTGGCGGCGGTCGTCTTAATCGCGATGTTCATGGTTTTGGTTCCCATCGTTTTAAGCGCGCGCAAAAGAAATTCCGAAGACGTGGATTTAAAATCCGCAAAGGAAATTCGGCAAATATTCGCTGATTTGCGCACTCTGCGCGACGCACTGATGGAGCAGATTAAAAAAATCGACATCGCGGGAGAGGAAATAGAAAGGCTCGACGCCCTGTCGAAATCTCTCGAAGCGGAACTTGCCGAATTAAAAGAAAGCGGCGAGTTGAAATTCGAGGAAGAGTTGAAAAGCTTAAACTTGTCAATATCCGCGCTCAAAAGCGATTTTGCAAATATTGCGCAAAAATCAAATTGTTCGGAAGAAATCGAACTTTTAAGAGGTAAAATCGAAACGCTGTCGGAAAAATCGGAAGGCAAATTTCAGATTCTGGACGACATTTGCGAACAACTCCAAAACATAGCGGACAGTTTCGCGGAAGAAACAAAAGAGCTTGAAGAAACAAGCGAAGAAAGTTCTTCTGAAGGAAATCAAGAAAAAACAGAAGAAGTAGAGCAACCGGAAGAGCCAAACAAAGAAACGGCGGAAGAAGAACAAGAATTGCAAGTTGCCGATGAAAAATCAGGCAGTTTTGACGACGAAGACTTCGGCAAAGACGATAATCTCGAAGAAGAAATGGAAGACCCCGAAGACGAAGAGCCGATTTCAGAAGACTATGAAACTCCGAAAAGCGAGGCGAAAGGCAACCCCAAATGGGCGGGAATGCTCGACAAGGCTTTCCAAAACTCGCAGTCATTTTCAACGCGCGAAACAGTATCGCGCTTCATAGAAAAAAACAGGCAGGGCGACGCCCCCGAAGAGTCAAACGGCGTTGAAGTTCCGCTTGAAAAGCAGAATGCTTCCGACACCGCCTCTTCTATCTCAATGGAAGACCTGGAAAAGACTGAAACTTATAGTGAAATAAGCGAAGGCGTAAGCAAATACGAAGAAAAAATCGCCCGCGAAGACACGCTTTTCCCCGAAGAAGAACTCCCGCAAGCGCATAAGCCGCGGCAAATCAAAAGCGGAGACACAGCGGTGGTTGTAAACGCCTTTTTGGGCATTGGCAACACCCCATGCATTCGCGGAAACGGCGCGGGTCTAAGCCAAGAAAAAGGAACTGCGATGGACTTGCTTGAAATAGGCAAATATCAATGGAAGTGCGAGGGCATCATCTCAGAACCCGTGAAAATTTCGATATGGCTAAACGATGAAATCCCGTCGAACCTCGGGGAGCTTACCCTGAACCCCAACGAAACTTTGGACATTGACCCGACTTTTGAATAAAAATGTTAAGTGTTAGAATCATTCCGTGCCTCGACGTGCATGCAGGCAGAGTAGTAAAAGGCGTAAATTTCGTAAACTTGATTGACGCGGGGGATCCCGTGGAGCAGGCGAAAGCCTATGAAGCGCAAGGCGCGGACGAGCTTGTTTTTTTGGACATCACAGCCTCAAGCGACGGCAGAGCGATTATGAGGGACGTTGTGGAGCGAACCGCAAGTCAATGCTTTATGCCGCTCACCGTGGGCGGCGGACTGCGCACAATAGAAGACATAAGGGCAATGCTAAATGCGGGCGCAGACAAAGTTTCGCTAAACACTTCCGCAATAACAAACCCCGATTTGATTTCGGAAGCTTCCGCAAAATTCGGCAACCAGTGCATTGTCGTGGCAATAGACGCCAAAAGGGAAGAAAACGGCAAATGGGGAGTTTACACGCACGGCGGACGCAACAAAACAGGGCTTGACGCGGTAAAATGGGCGCGCGAAGTAGAAAGACGCGGAGCGGGTGAAATACTTTTGACTTCAATGGACGCCGACGGCACAAAAGACGGCTACGACATAGAGCTTACCAGGGCGGTAAGCGAAGCGGTGCGCATTCCCGTCATTGCGTCAGGGGGCGCGGGCAAGCTTGAACATCTCGTTGACGCCGTAAAATACGGTAAGGCGAGCGCGGTCTTGGCGGCTTCAATTTTCCACTTCGGCACATACTCGATAAACCAGGCAAAAGAAGCGATGCTCGCGGCGGGGCTTCCTGCAAGAATTGTAAAATAGCCCCCTATTTCAATTTTTCGCAAACGCGGTAGGCTATCGCGCCCGCGCCGTTGCCAAGTATCATCAAAAATTCATAGAAAACAGTTTTTGCGTCCCAAACATCGGCGGCGGAAAAATAAAACATATTCGCCACGCTGTGCTCAAACCCCGAAATTATAAAAACCATCACAGGCAGTATGACAAAGAGCCAGTTTTGCGATTTCTTGTAGCCGTCAACCGCCAAAAACATCATAATCCCGCATGCAACGGACAAAATGAATATGCTTAAAGGATCGTCGGAAAGCTTGGCATTTGAAAGCGCGGCAGTCTTTTGAATTACGGCTTCCGAAAAGCGCGTGCAGCGCAATGCAGTCCCCAAGATCCACGCGCCCACAAAATTGCCGAAAATTATCACGGGATAATAAAACGGAGCCTTTGCGACATTGAAAACCGAAGTGTCAGATTTTGCAAGCGTGAGATAGCCGATTTTACCTGTGTACAAATCAAAACCTCGCAACACAACAGTCAAAAGCCCCAGCGAAAATAGAAAAGAGCCGGCATATTTGTTGTCGGAAGCGACATAGACCGCGCCGCCAAACGCAATCATAAGCCCCGCATAAATGGCGCTGATAAAATATTTCATAAAAACACTCTAAAAATTCCGCCCCCCTTGTAAATAAATTTTTAAAAACCAACAAACAAAGCCGATAAAAAATTTATGGCAAACAAAGTAAATTTTAAGGGAACACCCTGCAAGCTTGCGGGTGAATTCATTGCAAAAGGAGCAAAAGCCCCGTCTTTCAAGCTCGTAAAAAAAGACCTTGGCGAATTTTCGTTTGAAGGCAAAAGCGATGCGCGGCTTCTTCTAAACATATTTCCAAGCATTGACACGGGAGTCTGCGCGGCGAGCGTGCGCAAGTTCAACGAGCTTGCCGCAAAAATGCCGAATGTAAAAGTGCTTTGCATTTCAAAAGACCTTCCTTTTGCGCAAGGCAGATTTTGCGCGGCAGAAGGCATTGAAAACGTTGAAACGCTGTCGGATTTCAGGGAAAGCTCTTTTGCAAAAGACTACGGAGTATTGATTGAAGACGGTGCATTAAAAGGGCTTTTGGCGCGCGCAATCGTGATAATTTCAAAAGAAGGCGAAGTTTCCTACTGCGCCCTGAATTCCGAAATCACAAAAGAACCCGATTACGACGCGGCGTTAAACGCTTTAAAATAAGCTTTCGTCTTTAAACCGTACGTTGATTCTTTTTCGGGAGATTGCAAAAAGGCAGTCTCCTTTTTATTTTCAGCCGAAAAAGAAATTAAATTTAAAGAATACGGTGAAAATACCGCCTTGCCCGCGCATAAAAAAGACGGCACTGATACGATGCCGTCTTCTGTTTAAATATCCTGTCTGCAATGTTTTTTAACGCTCCGATTTTGTAAAGCAGTCCGTTTTGGAAGATTTTTTAATTGCGAAAACGTCAGTTAACTGCCGTTTTTTCGCCTTCTTTTTCTTCGTCAACGCCCCCGCCTATTGCCAAAACCAACGAAACAACACTGCGGAACTGCTCGCCGCGCAGACGTATGCGTTCGCGTTCGCTGTTCAACGCCAAACGTTCGGCATCGGTATATTCAAAGTAGTCGATGACGCCCGAATCGAACTGGTTGCGCGTAAGCTCCTCAACCGCCTTTGCGGCAGCCGCATTCTTTGCGCGCGCCTCGTATTCGTCCTTCAAATTCTTGATTTCAGAAAGCGCGTTTTCCACTTCGTAAATCGCGTTTAAAACAGTCGCCTTGTATTTTTCCGAAGCTTCCAAATGCTGAGACAGGGCAACCTGATACTGGGCATAAAGCTTTCCTGCTTGGAAAAGCGGCAAATAAAGACGCGGGCTTACGCCCCACGCAAGCGAATTTCCTTCGAGCAAATCCCCGATGTCCTGAGACGCCAAATCAAGCGATGAAGTAATTTGGATTGTCGGGAAGAACGCCGATTTTGCAGCCCCTATTTTCATGTTGGCAGAAAATACGCCGCGCTCCGCCTGCGCAATGTCGGGACGGCGCTCCAAGAGCTGAGACGGAATAATAGACGGGATTTTCGGCAGGACTTCCGCAATAGGCTCGGTTGTTGCCTGCAAATTCGCGGGTATTGTTCCCGTAAGGTAAGCCAGCTGGTTGGTCGCCGCATCGCGAAGTTTCTTGACGGACGCAAGCTGGGTAACGGCTTCATAAAACTGCTGTTCTGCCCTTTTTACGTCGGCTTCGTGCGCGTATTTCGCCTTCGCCCTGTTTGTGACGAGGTCAACCTGCTTTTGGCGCACATTCACGGTTTCCTCCAAAAGCAGAATTTCAGAGTTGTACTGGCGGATTGAAAAATAGACGCTCGCCACGTTTGCTTCGAGCATAAGCATCGTGTTTTCATAGGCGGCACGCAACGCCTGCGCATCGGCGACTTCGCTTGCAAGGAGAGCCTGCACCCTGCCGAAGAAGTCCAAGTCCCAAGTAAGCCCCAAGCCTATTCTGTAATCTTCATACGCGCCGCGGTATGAAAATTCGTTCTCGGAAGTATCGGTTTTGGAGTAGCTTACATTGCCGTTTAGCCACGGATAGAGTTCCGATTCTGTCATTCTCGCCTTCTGGCGCGCCTGTTCCACCGCGTAAAACGCCGATTTCAAATTCGGATTTTTTTCGCGGCACGCCTCGATAAGTTCGGAAAGCTTGGCGTCGTTAAACATCTGCCACCACTTGCCTTTAAGTTGGGCGTCGCTTGGATTTGCATCGGTCCACAAGCCTTCCGCATACTTAAAGTTTTCCATTTTTTCCGCCTGCGCGTCAAGCGGAGTTTCAGGCACGACATAGTCGGGTTCGAGCGTGCATGCGCCTAACGCAAGCCCCGCCGCCGCAAACAGCGCGCCGTTACAAATTCTTTGAAATTTATTTTTCATTTTCACCATATATTTAGTTTTTTTCCTCCAAAATTTAATTCGCCTCGATTTTCTGCTTCGCGGCAAAAAATCTGCGTATCACATAGTAGAATACAGGAGTGAACACGCAGCCGAACACCGTAACCCCGATCATTCCGAAGAATACAGAAGTGCCCAACGCCTGGCGCAGCTCGCTGCCCGCGCCCGTCGCATAAGCGAGAGGCACAACGCCCAAAATGAACGCGAAAGACGTCATCAATATCGGGCGCAAACGGTTTTTGGAAGCGTTGCGGACGGAAGAGACCAGCTCTTCGCCCTTCATTTCGCGCTGGTGGGCAAACTCCACAATCAAAATCGCGTTTTTGCAAGCCAAGCCAATCAAAACAACAAAGCCGATTTGCGTCATGATGTTGTTGTCCATTCCTCTGAAATGCACGCCCATAATCGCAAAGAGCAACACCAAAGGCACGACCAAAATAACAGCGAGAGGCAAAGTCACGCTTTCATACAAAGCCGCAAGAATGAGGAATACGAAAACCACGCACATCGCAAACACAAGCATTGCTGTGTTTCCCGTAAGCTTTTCCTGATAGGCGATGTCAGTCCATTCAATGCCCATGCCTTTCGGAAGCTCTTTTTCAGCGAGAGCCTCGATTTCCTTAATCGCCTGCCCCGTCGAATACCCCGGAGCCAAGTTGCCTTGGACTTCGGCGGCAGTATAAAGATTGTAACGCATGGTGGTTACAGGACCTACAATTCTCCTTACGTTCGCAACGGAGCCAAGCGGAACATTCTTGCCCTGCGCATTCGGAACATAGAGGTTGTAAATGTCGCTTACTTCCCTGCGCGACTTGCCCTCCGCCTGTGCAACAACGCGGTAAACGCGGCCGATAATGTTGAAGTCGTTGACGTAAACAGAACCCAAATGGTACTGCATCGTATCAAAAATCGAAGATATCGGAACATTCAGCTTCTGTGCGCGCTCGCGGTCAATGTCGGCATAAAGCTGGGGATTTGAAACGCGGTAAGTGGTAAACGCGAACGAAACGGGGTCAAGCTCCTGAGTCGCTTTCGCCGCCATCAAATTCGTGTATTTTTGAACAGTATCAAGACCCAAACCAACTCTGTCTTGAACATAGAACTTGTAGTCGCCGCCGTTGCCCAAACCGTCAACGGGCGGAGGTGCAAGAACATACGAAACGGCTTCTGGGATTTCACGCGCCAAAATGGCGTTTGCCTGCGCAATGATTTTGCTCGCTGTCGCGCCCTTCGGCAAGCGGACGTCAAAGTCCTCAAGATTGATGAATATCGTTCCCGCATTCGACATGCGGGAGAACGTCGCGCCGTTTAAGCCCGCAATCGCGATTGCATAGTTTACGCCGTCAATATTCTTAATATGCTCGCTCGCCTTTTTCATCACTTTTTGCGTTCTTTCAAAAGACGCGCCGTCGGGCAGCTGTATGGAAGAGAACAAATAGCCTCTGTCCTGCCCGGGAATAAAGCCCTTCGGAGTGTTGTCAAAAAACCATACCGCGCCCCCGAGCAATCCCGCATACAAGAACAAAACTATAATCCAAAAGCGCGCAAACTGCGCAACCAATTTGCCGTATTTTTCGGAAACCCAAGCAAAGCAGGCGTTAAATCCCCTGAAAAGCCAACCAAAAAGGAAATTGTAGCAACGTGTAAACAAGTCGGGCTTGGCGTCGCGCTCCGTAAGGAACAAAGCGCAAAGCGCGGGGGAAAGTGTGAGGGATACTATCGCGGAAAATATCGTTGAAGCGGCAATGGTAATCGCAAACTGCCTGTAAAACTGCCCGGAAATACCCTCGATGAACGCAGTGGGGATAAACACCGCCGAAAGCACGAGAGCAATGGCAATCAGCGCGCCCTGAACCTGCGTCATCGCCTTTTTCGTGGCGTCCCTTACTTTAAGCCCGTCGTTCATGTTTCTTTCAACGTTTTCAACAACGACGATTGCGTCGTCAACAACGATGCCGATTGCAAGAACCAAGCCGAACAAGCTCAAATTGTTGATTGAAAAGCCAAGCGCATACATCATCGCAAACGTGCCAATCAAAGAAACAGGAATTGCGAAAAGCGGAATAACCGCGGCGCGCCAGTTCTGCAAAAATATCATTACAACCAAAACAACGAGGATAACCGCTTCAAAAATCGTGTGGTAAACCGCGTTGACGGACTCGCCGACAAACTTGGTGACATTGAAAGGAATCACATAGTCAACCCCCGACGGGAAATCCTTTTTCAAAGTTTCCATTTCCTTTATGATGCTGTCGGCAGTTTCCAACGCATTGGAACCGGGCAACTGGTAAAATGCGATTGAAATCATGTCCATGTTGTTCAAATACGATTCGTCGGCATAAGTGTAAGCCCCCAATTCCAATCGGGCGATGTCTTTTAATTTTATTACCTTCCCGTCTTCGGTAAACTTAACTATAATGTTGCCGAACTCCTCTTCCGTCTGCAAACGACCCTGGGCATTGATGATAAGCTCGAAAGCCGACCCCGTATCCATCGGCGGCTGGTTGATTTTGCCCGCCGCAACCTGCTTGTTCTGCTCGCGCAATGCGCCCAAAACTTCGTTCGGGGAAATATTCAAATACGCAAGCCTGTCCGGATCCATCCAAACGCGCATGGAATATTCCTTCGCGCCGAAAATATTGATTTCGCCTACGCCCTTAATGCGCGCCAAACGGTCTTTCAACTGGGAAATGGCGTAGTTTGTCAAATAAAGCTTGTCGCGGCTGTTGTCGGGAGAAATCAACGAAGTGAACAAAATAATGTTCGGAGAACGCTTCTTTACCGTAACGCCTATGCTTGTCACATCCTGGGGCAGGCGCGGCTTCGCAATTTCAACGCGGTTCTGCGTCAAAATCTGCGCCTTGTCAACGTCCGTGCCCGTCTTGAATGTCACGGTAATTTGCATCGAACCGTCCGAAGAGCATTGGCTTTGCATGTAAAGCATGTCTTCAACGCCATTTACCTGCTCCTCGATTGGGGCGGCGACGGTGTTCATGATGACTTCGGGGCTTGCGCCGGGATAATTTGCCGAAATCACCACCGACGGTGGCACGATTTCAGGATACTGAGTGACGGGCAAATTGAAATACGCAATGCTGCCCACCAGCACTATTATGATTGATATGACCGAAGCGAAAATCGGTCTGTCGATAAAAAAGTGCGAAAATTTCATTATTTGAAAATTTTATGGTTAAACGAAGACTATTTCTTTTCTTCTTTTACGATATCCTGAACTTTGGCTTCCACGGGAGAAACCTGCGTGCCGGGAATAGCCCTCTGAATGCCGACAACAACAATTTTTTCGCTTCCAGAAAGCCCGCTTTCGACAATCTGCATCTTGCCGATTGTTTCGCCTACGCGCACGGGAACATAGTTAACCTTGTTTTTGTCGTCCACAACCAAAACATACCTTCCAACCAAGTCGGTACCGACCGACGATTCGGGAACAAGTATCTTTTCCTTTGCTTTTTCGCTCTGCAAAGACACCTTCGACCAAACGCCGGGGAAGAGTTCGCCCTTGTCGTTGTCAAATTCAGCCCTCAATTCCAAATTGCCCATGTCGAACTCGTTTTGGACATAAGTGAGCTTCCCGACATGGGAATCGTTGTCCTCGTCCAAAAGCTTCATTTTAACGACAGGCAAATCGCCCGACTTCATTCTTTTGAAAAGCCCGTTCTTCTGGTAGCGCAAAATATCGCGCTCGTTGATGTTGAAGTACGCATAAATAATCTTTCTTGAAACGACCGTCGCAAGCAAGGTTGAAGAGGCATTTACAAGGTTGCCTTCATCGACATACCTTCTGCTCACAAAACCCGTTATCGGCGACAATACCTTGGTAAATTCCAAATTCAAAGCGGCTTCGGTATATCTTGCCTGCGCGCTCAAAAGAGCAGCTTCCGCACTCAAAAGCTCGCATTTGCGGGTTTCCAAAACTTCGCCCGAAATGGCGTTGGTCTTTATAAGCTCCTCCGCCCTCTTTAAATTACCCTTCGCCAAAACAATGCGGCTTTCAGCTTCCTTTATACTCGCTTCGCATTCCTTTACGACCGCGATGAACGGGCGCGGGTCGATTTCAAACAAAAGCTGCCCCTCTTTCACGAATTCGCCGTCCTTAAAGCATATTTTTGAAAGATAGCCGTTAACCCTCGCGCGTATTTCAACTTCCTTGTTGCCTTCCAAACGCGCAGTAAAAGAATCCCAAATTTCAACCGCCCTTTTTTCGGGAAGAGCCACTGTCACTTCGGGAGCGGAATTCGGCTTCTGCGAAACAGCTTCCTGTTTTGAGCAGGCGGAAAAAATAAACGCGCCTGCAAGCGTTAAAGATGCCAAGAGTAGTTTTTTAGCTTCCTTTTTCATACGATTTAAATGTTTCATTGAAATATTTTGTCTATTAAATTTTCTATTGTTTTGGAAAACAGCCCGATATCCGAAACCGTAAGGCTGTCCTTGCCGTTCAGCTTCAAAAACGCGGTTCTGCAAGAAGTGATTGACGAGTTCATTCCGACAATCGAAATCGATATTGCGGAAACTTCCTCATCCGAAAGTTCCGGCTTCAAAAAAGCAACCAGCCTTTTGAGCGTTGAAAAGTGATAGCGGATGCCCTCCTCAAAAACTATGCCGAAAGCCTCCGTCGGGAAATTTTCCTCCCTCTTTATCATCATGTCGATTTTTGAAGAAAGATCTTTCAAATATAATTGATGAGAATGGACCAAATATTTTTTCAAAAGCCCGACAGCCTGCTCGCGCGACTTGCTCTCAGACTTGAAAAAGACCTCGCACTCCTCGTAAACGGGTGTAAAAAGCTTGGAAAAATGCCGCACCAGCACGCGAATTATTTCAAGATACATATTCCATTTGCCGCCGAAATAATAAGATATGGCGGCATGGTTTACGTTTGCCTTCTTGGCAATATGCCGAGTTCAGGCGCCGTCAACGGAACGCAGGGCAAACTCGTCGATGGCGGCAAGCGCAATGATGCTGCGCGTATCGTGGGAATTTTCCGCAACGTCAAAGTTTATGTCCCTGTATTCCTCGCCTTTTAAAATCATAGACGTCAACCAAATGGTTAAACCAAATGAATGTCAAGCATTTTTTAGAAAAAACCTTGACATTGCAAAAAAAATCGCCAGATTTAAATTCTTACAAAATGAGAATTGTCCGATGGTGTAATGGTAGCACAAAAGATTCTGGCTCTTTTTGTTGGGGTTCGAGTCCCTATCGGACAACCATTTGATAAAAGCCTGACGCAAGTCAGGCTTTTTTGTTTTATTCGATAGGGACGAGAACCCAATGGGTTCGACCACAAAAGGGGTCAACGCCAAAGGTTGTAAAATTGCGATTTTTTGATGATGTGTTTTTCGCACATAGCATTGCAAGGTTTTTTCCTTCTTTGCCCTTCTTTTTTATCCATTCCACAACTCTTGACGTAGAACGATTTTATTTAAAGGCATCAATGTTGAAGTGAAGGATAAACCACAGCAATCAAGAATGGAATTGCCAATATCCCCGAAGCTGAAATTACAAGAAAAAGTGCATTTTTCTTAACTTGCTCGCTTGTATTAAAACTTTTTAAAGCAATTTTAAACGCAAAAGGATAAAGCAATCCAAACGAATAAAGATACAAAATTCCCCAAAGCAATTTCTCTGCAAATGAATATTTTTTAGGAAATGTGCGTAGCGCAAGATATAAAAATGTCCCAACCCAAATTATCTCCAATGGAATTTCAAAATAAAAACAGATTGCATTGCCCGGAGGTGTAAATATCGCTACAAGGACAAGAATTGCCCCAACAAAGCAAGAAAGAATATATGTGTAAATCAACCGATGCATTTCAAATCTACGTCTATCTCAAATTTGATAATGCTCTCAAAACGCCTGATGGCAAGATATTTCAAACAATGCAATCTGGGGCAAATTTTTTGGTTGATGGCGCAAAAACTTGTGCCGATAATTGCATTATATGAAAAAGATTATTTCCGCACTTTTAACGCTCATTTGCGCCCTGCTTTTTTCCTGCCAAACGATGCCCGAAAAGCAAGTCTCGCAAATGAAAAACTATTTCCTTGAAGCCCCAAGCGGAGGAAAAATATTTTTTGAAAAATATGGCGAAGCAAAAGACTATTACAATGCGGCAAGTTCTGAAATAGAAAGAGAGCTAAAAGAGCTGGGCTACAATCGGGTTCAAAATGCAAAAGACGCCCAATTCGTGCTGTCGCCGCGCTACTTTACGGAAAGTTTCGACTATCCCGACCCATTCGCCCACAAACCAGACGAAGTCAATTTGAATACAAAGCAGAGTTTGGCGTTGAATTTCACAATCCGCGCAAGTTCTAAGGAAGGCAAGTTTTTGCTAAGTTGCGACACAAATGTTAAAATCATTCCCGAAACCTTGAACATCGCAAACATCAAGCGTCAGGTTGAATGGTCGCTTAGGCATTTCCCGAAGCATGACGCAAAAACCGCAAAATAAAAAATCTCGACCTTCCGCAATCAATGCATTCTAATTGAGAGCAAATTTTTTTATCATGGCTTTTGACGCAAAAATCATCCGCGAAGAATTCCCAATTCTCGACCAAGAGGTCGAGGGCGGCAAGCTCGTCTATTTCGACAATGCCGCAAGCGCGCAAAAACCCCTTAGCGTAATTGAAAAAGAAGCGCAGTTTTACAAAAACGACTTTTCAAACATACATCGCAGCGCGCACGAACTTAGCAGGCGTTCAACAATAGCCTTTGAAGAGGCGCGAAAATATGTTTTGAAGCATTTTAATGCTCCGAAAAACCACACTGCCGTTTTCACTCGCGGTGCGACTGAGGGCTTAAACATCGTGGCGCGCTGTTTCGGGGAAAAATTTTTGTCGGAAGGCGATGAAATTATTTTAAGCGAAATGGAGCACCATGCAAACATTGTGCCGTGGCAGCTGTGCGCCATGCGCACGGGCGCAAAAATAAAAGTTGCGAAAATTTTGCCTGACGGCTCGCTCGACATCGAAAATCTTAAAAGCCTTGTCGGCGCGCGCACAAAGATTATTTCCATTGCCCATGCCTCAAACGTGCTTGGGACAATAAACGACGTTGCGGAAATTTCGCGCATCGCAAAAAAAGCGGGAGCGGTTTTCTGCGTTGACGGGGCGCAGTCCGCGCCGCATTTTCTGGACGACATTTCTGAAATAGAATGCGATTTCTTCGTATGTTCCGCGCACAAATGCTACGGACCCACGGGGGAAGGCGCGCTGATTGCAAAAACAGACATCTTAAATGAAATGGATGTATGGCAGGGCGGCGGAGACATGATTGAAAACGTCTCGTGGGAAGGAACGACTTTCCGCAATGCGCCCGAACGCTTTGAGGCGGGAACGCCAAACATTGCGGGCGCAGTCGCTTTTGCCGAAGCCTTAAAGTTCATGGACAGTCTCGACAAAAGCGCGGTAAGGGTCTATGAAGACGAGCTTCTGAAAAGGGCTACAGACCATCTCGTGAAAATAGAAGGCGTGAAAATTTTGGGAACGGCTCCGCAAAAAGTTCCGCTAATCTCATTTGTGTGCGGCAACATACACCATAACGACATTTCCACAATGCTCGATGCAAACGGCATTGCAGTGCGCTCGGGGCACCACTGCGCGGAACCGCTCATGAATACGCTCGGTATAAAAGGCTCATGCAGGGCTTCAATGGCGTTTTACAACACGCTTGAAGAAGTGGATTATTTCGCGAAAAAGCTAAGCTCTATCGTAAAACTCTTCGCCTAAAAATAATCAGGAGCGCAAAAGCTCCCGCAAATGCCGCAACAAAAGACGGCTCCGGAATGACGGAAAATGCAATGGCGTATGTTTCAGAAGACGGCATTTCCCCGTATGACATGTTAAAAAACGTCACGCGCAGCAAATACTCGCCCTCGGTTGCAAGCTTCAAATAAAGATGCTCCACATTGTTGTATTCCGTGTCCGAAACCGCGACCAAATTGTGGGACCCATCAATTACAGTCCAAAGTTCAAGCCCAAGATTTGAAAAGTATAAATTGTCGATTTGCGCCGACTCGTTTGATATTTCCGAAGCTTCGCCATTTACGTTCCAAACCAGTGTGGCAGTCAAAAACTTCCCCGCTTCAACAAGACCCAAATTGTACCACAAGGAACTACCAGAATTTACCGAATCCAACGCCCAATACATGGATTGGGTCAAATTTAAGACATGCTTTAACGCGCCATCCGCATTTAAAGAACCCGCGCCATAAACATAGTCAAGACCCTGCGTCGTCAAAATCACGTTCCCATACGTTGAAGTTATTGAAAAACCCGACATCTCGATTGTCGTGGTATAAGAAGACAGTGTTTGGTTGTTCGTCCAATCGGAAGGCTTTTTTGCGGAATTTAAAAGAATTGCCTTTACAACGCGGGCATCGCGCTGTTTTTCAAACAAATCCCCGTAAGCATCACCGTAGGCTTCCGCCAAAGAATAGCTTGCAGACTTCATGAGGCTTACCACTCCGCTTACAATGGGAGCTGAAAGGCTTGTTCCACTCGACCATGAAAACAGGTCTTTTGAATCAGGGTTTTCAGGGTCGTAAACGGCAAAGCTTATATTTTCCCCCGGAGCTGATATGTCTATTGCAGGACGCACGCTTTTTACCGTTTCTTTGGTTATAGGATTATAAAAATCTGAAGGAGAGCGCGAGCTGAAATCGGCAATCGAATCATAAGAATTGGCATTGCCAAGCGCGCCGACAGATATCACATTGAAAGCCAAAGCCATCGACTGGACGGAATTTTCCCCCGGACCCGAATTTCCCGCGGAAACAACCATGACGGTATTCGTGTTATTTGCGGCAAGAGCATCTATTACACCGGAAAAAACATTGTTCGCAAGCGTACTGTCAGGCCCCCATGAACTGTTTATGACGTCGCTATTTCCAAAGAAATGCGAATAGACCCCGTAGAAATCGGCAAGTTCGACGCTGACGCGCTCCCCTGAAATATCGCGGGCGACAGCTCCCGCAGAAAGCTCAGCAGACGGCGCAATGCCTAACGACGCCAAATAGGCAAAGTTATTTGAATTATCCGAATTATACCCCGCCAAAATATGGGCAGTCCCCGTGGCGTGCGAAGAATATAAAGAAGAGACGTCAACACCCTCGGGTACATACACTTCCCCCAAATTCGAGTTTTGGAAAACATAATGCTCATTCCAATACACGCCAAGCTCGATGTTTGCAATCTTAGTGTTTTGCCCTGTGATGCCGACATTCCAAAATGCCTCCGTTCCGACAATGCTGTTTACAACGTCGGCGGAATTTTCCTCCGAATTGTACGACAAAACAAAAGTTTGCGCCCCGATGTCATCCGCAAAAAATCTTTCAGCCAAGAGCGGATTTGAGGAAAAACAAACACAAAATAAGATTGATAAGAATACTTTGAAATATCTCATGTCAGGTATAAACAGGATTTTACGCCGCTTTTAACTATGCAAAACAATAGGGGATTTTACAAGCTTATTGCGTATAAATAAAAAAGGCGGAAAAATCCGCCTTCCCCAAAAAATGCCAAAGCTAAATCAAATTGTAGCCCAATCGCTCTGAAATCTTATCGGCATATCCGCGAATGATTTTCCCAACTTCGTCAAATTTTTCCCTCGGAAGCCTGCTTGCGGGCCCCGTAATCCAAATAGAAGCAACGGGATAGCCGTGGGCGTTGAAAACGGGCGCGCCCAAACAGTGGACACCCGCGATTTCTTCTCCATAGTCCGAAGCATAGCCGAGAGCGCGGACATTTTCCAGCTCCTTCAAATAATCGCGCTTGTTTGTTATGGTGTTTTCAGTGTACTTCACAAACTTCATGCTCCCCACTCGCTGGGAAACCTCGTCGCCCGACAAATACGCCAAAATCGCCTTTCCGGGAGCCGAAACCTGCAATGAAATTCTCATGCCGATTTCGCCCAAAAATTTGAAAGGAAACCTGCCCGGAGCCTGCTCAATCATCACGCATTCGTCTTGAAGCAAAGTGCCAAGCATTGCAGTTTCGCCAAGTTCGTCGCGCATTGCGCGGATAATGTCCATGCTTTTTTCGACGATGTTGGATTCTCCAAAACCCGCATAGCCCAACGCCGCCAATTTGCGCGACATCACAATTTTTCTGCCATCGTTATCCTTTACGACATAGCCGCAGTCTTGCAGAGTGCAAATAATGCGGAATATGCTGTTTTTGGAATATTTCGTCGCCGCGCTTATTTCGGAAAGCGTCAGCCCCGAATTATTCTTTGCAAGCAGCTCAAAAACATCCAATGCCCTCTTCAGATTAGGAATGTGATAGCGTTCGTAAGAAATATTTTCTCTTTTCTTCATAAAAATTCTCTGTCTTTCAATAAAAGTATAAAATTTAAAACAATTTGCAACAAAGTCTGTATAAAAATCTACCTATATATTTTATATATTAAACTCACAGTCAAGAATTTTCTTTTAAATACGGGAAAGGTATTTTTAATTTTATTGACGAATTCCATGGAATTATTAAACTTAAATTCCTTATAACTTAACAATGGGGAAAATATGTTTAAATCAATAATTACTTTAAGCGCAATTTTCATTGCTTGCGCCTCTTTTGCCGATATCCGCTTTAAAAATATATACCAAAACAATATGGTTTTGCAGGCGGGGGAAGAAAACGCCATAGCAGGGAAGACAAACCCCGAAGAAGCGGTGGAGCTTTCCGTATCGGCAAAATTAAAAGACGGCAAAACAATCCAAAAAACATTAAAAACGAAATCCGACAAACAGGGCAAATGGCTTGTTAAAATTCCGCCATTTCCAAAGCGCACAAATTTGGAGTTTGAGGCAAAGAATGCAAGCGGGGAAAGCGCAAAAATTTCAAACGTCATAACGGGGGAACTTTGGCTCGGCTCGGGGCAATCCAACATGGAGTGGCACTTCGGCAACAATACGGTCGAAAAGGAATTTCTTGAAAAATACCAAAAAGACGCCGACGCAACCAATGGAGATGTCAGAATTTTCACCGCAAACAGATTTGTTCTGCCCGAAGCCGTTGACGAAGTATGCGGAGACTGGCGCATTATCGACGGCAAAAATCTGCGCCACGGGATAAGCCAGATTTGCTACATCGTCGCAAGCCAACTTTCAAAAGCCTTGGATACGCCTGTTGGATTTATAAATTCCTCATGGGGCGGCTCCCGCATCGAGCCTTGGATTTCAAAAGAAGCCTTTAAGTCTTCGGGAGTAAGCTTCAATTCCTCAAACAACACCGAATTTAAGAATTGGCAGGAATACGAAGAATTTACTTCAAACTACGCAAAACTTCGCGAAGAGTACATAAAGAATTTTCCGAAATGGATTGAACAAAACCCAACGGGACATTTGCAAAATCAAAACAGAGCTTCGCGCCCGAAGATGCCAATAGACGTCCTCGCAAACGACCACAACCCAACAAACAAATACAACTCAATGATTTGCGGCATCGCCCCGCTCTCTCCGAAGGGTGTTTTGTGGTACCAGGGCGAATCAAACGCGGGTCAGCCGTATTTTTACGGCGATTTGCTGAAACTTATGGTAAATTCATGGCGCAAACATTTTAAGCGCGATTTCCATTTCTACTATGTCGATCTTGCCGCAATAAACGACTATCAAAACCAGCCCGTACATTACGGCTCATGGGGCGGAATTCGCGAAACAATGGCGGAAGTCTTGGCTCTTCCCAAAACGGGAGTGGCGACCTCGATTGACAGCGGCGGCTCAAAAATGCAGGGGCTTGGAGACATACACCCGCCGCACAAAGAGCTTGTTTCAACCCGCATAACCAATATGGCTCTTGCCGACGTTTATAAAAAGGGAAATCCGAAAGCCGCGCGCTCTCCGCGCTATGCAGGCGAATTTAAAGTGGAAGGCAACAAGCTCATCGTAAAAATCGCAAACGCGGAAGGTCTTCGCAAAATGCAAGGCAAAGAAAAGCTCACGGGATTTGCCATCCGCGGCGAAAATCCGCGCGACTGGAAATGGGCGGACGCCGAAATCAAAGGAGACACAATCATCCTTTCAAGTCCGGAAGTTCCCGAACCGAAAGCCGCAAGATACGCATGGGCAAACCGCCCGCTTCTTTCGGTTGAAAGCAAACACGGCTTGCCGATGCTTTCATTTTCGACCGACAACGGAGCTTACGTTGACTGGGGCAGGCAAAAGAAATAAGTTTCCGAATATAAATTCATTCCCAAAAGCACACCCGAACAACGGGTGTGTTTTTTTATTTAGACAAAACTTCAAAACACTTGACATAAAAACTTACAACCCATACGCCTCTAAAAAATTAAAATCATAAAAATTTAATTCGCACGAAATATATAGAATGGAAACATTGGCACAATTTCCAAAGCTGCGACAATTTGAAGTTAATATAGATATACCTTGAATTTCAACAAAGCTACTGTTCAAAACATTGTAATTATTACAAAACATCGCGATTTTTATTCGCATCGAACCAAGCTAAAAATCGCCTGCAAGCATTTTGAAAAAGTCGGAATAAGGCGATGGTTTTCACTAAATATTCAAAACGTGGAAAAAACTCCCCAAAAAGACACAAAAAAGCGGCGATAAAAATACCGCCGCCGTTAAATAAATGCCGCAATTTTACTTGCTTAGAATAAATGACACATCGTCGATATGCCACCCGAGAGACTCGTTGCCATTTTCGCGGAACAAAACCTTGACGGTCTGACCCGACGAAAGATTTGGAATATCCAAACTATTTTTTGTCCAAACACCGTCTCTGCCTTCCAATTTCTTGGAAGCCACGCGCTTTGCGTTAACGAACACAGTAACGGTTGTATCCATGCGCTTGCGCGGCCAAGCCTCAAACGTAAGCTTTCCCTTTGCCTTTGAATAGCCTTCAGGGACACGGAACATCTGCCATACGTCAAACGGGGCGACTCCGCCTTCGGCAAGCTCTATCTGCCTGCCTGTTTCTTTACCCTGCGAATTGAGCTTCGGAGAGCCGTGGTCGCCCGTGTTCCATACTTCAAAAGAACCTTTATTGGTCTTCCATGCAATCATGTCGCCGGAGCTTACGTTGCCGCCGTCCCTAACGGGATAATCAAAGCCGCCGTTTATTATCATTTCGTTCGGATTTGAAGATTTGTACTGGCTTAAATCCACGTCATTTTCCTCTGTAGAGCCGAACTTTAACGGCTTTTTGGGAAGCGGAGCCGCCTTTTCCAAGACTTCCGCCGCCTTCTGCGGGTCGTTAATCACCACGCGGAAGCCGACATTGTAAACGCCCTGCCAATCGGGATAAGCCCTGCGGACGGTGACGCGCGCCCACTTTGACCTGTCTCGCCAACTTCCGCCGCGCGCGACTTTCATTCCTTCGACTTTTTCGCCGCCGATATTCTTTGTATAGTCGTTTAACGCCCATTCCGCGACATTGCCGTTGATGTCGTACAAATTGAACGGACTCGGCGCATAAGAACCTACGTTTGCCGTGACAAGCTGACCGTCGTTAAAGTCCAAGTCTGCGGGAACAAATGCCATTTGCGGCGAGGGATTGCGAATGGGCTGGGGGTCGATGCCCATGACTGCAAACTTTTTTGAAGAGAAGTCGGAAAGATTTTCGTATGCGGAAAAGTCCGCCCCGATGTTGCCGAACCAAAAATCTCCGTCCGAACCGGCTCGCGCCGCCCATTCCCACTGGGTTTCTGTCGGCAAAGACACTTCCAAGCCGTATTTTTCGCTCATCCATTTGCAGAACTGCATGGCTTTCTTCCAGGAAACCCTGACGACGCTCTGCTCGGGCAGATTTGCGGGATAGCCGCGGTTTACGTGGTCTTTCCAGTGGCGGTCGAAGTACGCGGAATTATGATTTTTGTCGAAAACCTTATACTGGGCGTTTGTTGTTTCAAACGTTGCCATATAGAAAGGCTTATCAACTTTTACGGCTCTTGCGGGGCCTTCGTCAAAATACCAATCGTTTGTGCCCATCACAAACGAACCTGCGGGAATCAACGAGAAACGCATTGTCTGCCCGTCGCCCAAGTCGGCAACCAATTCTTTCGGCAGTTTTACAGCCGCGACCTTGCGCTTTGCCACATCTTCGTCAAACGGGAAACCCGCCGCCTTGACTTCCTTTTGCGGATGCTTCTTTTCGGGCTTGGGAGCGACAAACTCCTGTTTGCCGGGGTCCCAGTCAATCACGTCGGGATCGTCAAAGCGGTTTGCATACAAAGCAAGGAATTTTTTGCGCTCGACGTCGCCGTTATTCGGAATTTCCTTGCGGACTTCCTTCCACGAACCGATAAACGGAACGTTCAAGTCAATCCAAGTGTAGAGAACCGACCATGCGTCATCGTCAAGCTCCACGCCATGGTGTCCCTTTTTAAGCATTTGCACAAGCTCGCTTGTGTTCGCCTTAAATTCAGAGGGCGGCAACAAGTTCTGCGTGCTTTCGGGCCCGGAGCGGCGGACAAACGGATGCAACGCCATATACGCGCTCGTAAAATGCTTCCAAACGGGATTTCCGCGCGTAAGCACCGGGCGGTCCTTGTTCGTTCCGTCATGGCAACCGACGCAGTATTTGTCCAAAATCGGCTGAACATCCCTTACGAAAGAATAGCCGCGAACAGGTCCCCTGAACGGAGTGATTTTTGACGGCTTCTTGCGTGCCGCCATCGCGGTCGCTGAAATCGGCGTCATATAATTTGCCTCGTGGCAACCGACGCAGCTCTGGACTTCGCCCGGCATGACGGTGAGCCATGAACGCATGAGAGCAAGCGCATTGCCGTCCTTATCCAAAGGCTGCAAAGCGATTGGGCGGTTTGCGGGCACTTCAAATATCGCTGAACCGTCGGGTTCAACGGGAACGGTGCCGTGAATGCGCTTTACGTCCCAAGAGCCTTCCTGCCCGATAACGTCGTGTGCGCCCATGTTGCGGTAGGCATAGTTGTATTCAAATATGCGCAAAGCCTTTACCGTTCCGCGCGGAACACCTGCAAGCCCGGGGCCCTGATAGATGTCGTTTAAGAACAAAGTGCCCGTATCGAGCTTGGGATTTGCCTTCAAATTCTTTTCGACAAGGCTCGGAATTACAGAGGGCTTCTTGCGCTTTGCAACAGGCATTGGCTCAAAGTAGCTCCAGCCCTGCCCCGAACGCTGCAACATCGTCATATTGTCGAATTTGTCAACCAAATATATCGACCACCCCTGCTGCGGAGTGCGCGCCGAAACAACAGCCAAGCCTTCGTTTATCGGATACGGATGGAGCATTTGCGGCCATACGCCGTCAACCAAGGTATCCTTTGTTTTGGCGACATATTCCCTTCCATAAGTCGGGAATTTATGCACCCTGCCCTCGTCTTCAAACGTGCCCTTTGAAGTGTCGAAAAGATGAAGCTCTCCCGAACGGCGCGTGCCGTGGTGTCCCGAAACTATCGACATGAACTTCGTCGAAGAATTTGGGATTTGGCGCGAGTAGAAAATGGAATTCGGCCAGAAACTCGTTGAGCCGTAATAAGAAGCCTGCGACGTTCCGTCGGGATTCATGCGCATCAAAATGCGGGAGAAGTAGTGGGAATTGTCCGTATATTCCCAGCGCGTGTACATAACCCTGCCGTCGTTCATAACAGTTGGCATCCAGTCGGCGTCCTGCTCGAAAGTAAGCTGGCGTATGGATTTGTCAACCTGCTCGGGAGACCCCGCATTCGGATCCATAACATAGAGGTTCGCAACATAGTCGGAACCGCTCACGCACGGAACGCCGACATGGCACGCCGTGTAGCAGAATATGATTTTGCCGTTAGGCAGATAAGTCGCGTCATAGCTATCGACATTTTCGTGAATGCCGGGAGTCAGCATTTTTGCAACGGGCATCGCGCCTTTTTTGTCAAGCTCGATTTCGTAGAGCTGCCAGCGGTCTTTTTTGTCCAGACCCGAGAACATCAGCTTTTTTGCGTCCCAGTCGATTTCCATGTCGGTAATGGCAGGAGTTTCTTCCTTTGACGAATAAAGAAGTTCGGCTTCGTTCGGTTTTGTGATGTCAAACGACCAAATTTGGTCGTTCCAGGCATTGCGGTTTTTAAGAAGTGGATTTCCCTGCCAGTTTGACGGCAACCCCTCAAACGGAGTTCCCCAAGCGCGCTTTAAGAACACCCAATTCTTGAACTTTTTAAGCGCGGGATTTGCAAGCAAGGCTTCGTCGGCGAGCTTTTTAAACTCTTCAATCCTGCCCTTCTTTGAGAAGTTGCCCGCCATAAATTCTTCTTTTATCGCGTTGAATTCGGGTTCCCACTTATTTATTTCTTCAAGATATTTTTTCGGATACGCCTTATAAGTCTTGGAGATTTCCGAAACGGCGGCCTTCACATTTTTAATGTCGTAACCCATTTCGCGCTCCGCCACGCAAGTCTTTACGGCTTCTTCAAAAATTTTAAGCCATTCCATCGAAGTCGGATCGACTTTCTTTTCGACCATTTCGTTGTAGCGTTTTTCAAATTTGCCTGCGGAAAAGAGAGATTCTTCTATGACTTTGCGCATCCTTTCTTCGGTATTTTTATAAAGGTCGGGATTTTCAAAAATCGCGGTTTTGTCGCCGTCAAGCGCACTCATGACATGCCCGTAGTTTTGCCAGAACTTTTCCCTTATTTTTCTGATGGGAGAGGCGTACGGATAAAATATCTGCGTATAGCGGAAATTCCTCTCGAATTTCACGGTCTTCATTTCAAGGATGTTTTCGCCCTTTTGCAAGTCGAGGGTGAACACCTTTTCTTTTGTCTGGTTCCAGCCTTTGTTTTCGTCGAGCTTTTGCCCGTTCAAATAAAGCTCTGAATACATCGGAAGTGAAAGCGTTACCCCGACTTTCAAGGGCTTGACGCTTTTTATCACTCTTGTAAAAACGTATGTGCCGTCCTTTTGGCGAACCTGACGCCAAGAGCCGAAATCGACCTTCGATTTTTTTACGAACGCCTCCTGCTCCTTTCTGAACTTTTCAAACTTGGGATACAACGCTTTGTATGTTTCAACAAAGCTTCCCTTTTTTTCAAACATCTGCTCTGCCGCATTCTTTGCGTCATTGTCGCTTACCGACATCGCCGCAAAAGAAACAGCCGCGCAAAACGCCCCCATTAACATTGCTATTATCTTTTTCCTCATCATAAAATCCTTTCAAATAAAAATCCTCAAAAAGAAAATGCCCTTCTGTGCAATCTCTCACGGCAAACAGCCCTTTTTATCAGGTTTTGCATTTTATTATTTCCGAAAAATGATTGATTTCAAACTTAAAATACGTTTTATATTTTAAATATTATTCTAAAAGTCAAATCTTTTTTGCTTGAAAATCCAAAAGTTTTTTGAATAAATCGTAAATTAAATATACCGAATTTTTTAAATATAGGGGATTTGTAAAAATACGGTGCGGGAACAGAAAAGAAACATTATGAGGAAACTTGTTTTTATATGCGTTGTATTCTTTGCCTTTGCGGCATTCGCGGAAAGAGAAAACAGATACTTCGGAGACATAATAGATTATGGAGCTGAATATTTGAGCCCTGAATACATATCTGCAGCCCCCGACAACACAATCGCCGTGGGATGCAAAACGGGAGACGCCGTGGTTTTCGTAAAAGAAGACAAAGTAGCGGGCAAAGTGCCTCTCGGCGGCAGGGTTTCGGGTGTATGTTTTGCAGGAAGTGAAATTTTGTACGCGACTGTTCTCGGGGAAAACGGCAAACTCGTTAAAATAGACGCAAAGAATTTAAAAGTTTTAAATTCTTGGAACGTAGGGCATTTCCCGACCGCGCCAACGGTTTCAAAAGACGGGAAATTTGTTTATGTGGCAAACCAGTTCACAAATGAAATCCGCAAAATAAATTCATCTACGGGAGAGCTTGCGGCAAAAGGCATGGCGGTTCACGAACCATTTGCAATGAAGCTTTCCCCCGACAACAAAGAGCTTGTCATCGCAAACCATCTTCCAGAACCCAAGGGCGGTTTGTACGAAGAAAACATCGCCTGTGCCGTCACGATTTTAGACGCGCAAAATTTAAAAACTCTTGCAAAAATCGAGCTTCCGAACGGCGCAATCAACTGCAAAGACATCGCCATTTCAAAAGACGGGAACACCGCATACGCAACTTACGTTCTCGCCCGATTTAACGTGCCGACAACCCAGCTTGACAGAGGATGGGTAAACACCAACGCCGTGGCAATCATCGACTTGAAAAACCGTGTGCGCAAGACGAGCTTCCTCTTGGACGAAAATACGCTCGGGGCGGCAAACCCATGGGGCATAGCGATTTCAGACGATGAAAAAACCCTTGCAGTTGCAAGCGCAGGCACCCATGAAGTCAGCATGATTGACCTCGAAGCCCTGCATGAGCGCATAAACGCACCGAGAGCCCCCAAAGCTCCCGCGATAGAAGACGACTTAAATTTCCTTTCGGAAATACGCACCCGCGTTGACTTGGAAGGACTGGGCGTGCGCAACATAGCATGGGTCGGCAACAAGCTTTACGCCGCAGAATATTATTCGGACGACCTCGCAAGCATAGACGCCGACATGGACTACGAAGTCGAGCATATCGACATAGGCGGGAATTCCGAAATGACAAAATCGCGCATGGGCGACCTCTTCTTCAACGACGCACGGATGTGTTTTCAGCAGTGGCTTTCGTGCGCGACTTGCCACCCCGCAACCCGCTCCGACAATCTGAACTGGGATTTGGTAAACGACGGCATATGCAATCCCAAGCAGTCAAAATCAATGCTTTTTGCCCACTTCACTCCGCCAACAATGATTACGGGAGTCCGCAAAGACGCCGAAACCTGCGTGCGCGCGGGGCTGATATACATACAATTTGTCGAAAGAAGCGAAGAGGACGCGCAATGCGTCGATGAATTTATGAAACGCCTGCTACCCGTGCCAAGCCCCCATGCCCCGCAAGGCGAGCTTTCCGAACAGGCATTAGACGGTCAAATTCTATTTGAAACTGCGGGATGCTCAAAATGCCACAAGGGCGAATACTTTACCGATATGAAATTCCACGACTTAAAAACCGCAGAAGGCCCCGATGTCGGCAAAAAGTTCGATACACCGACTCTGCGCGAAGTCTGGCGTTCAGCACCCTACCTCTATGACGGAAGGGCCAAATCAATATTTGACATGCTTAAAAATTTCAACAAAAACGGACTTCACGGCAATACAAAAGACCTTTCGGACGAAGAGCTAAAAGCGCTTGAAGCCTACGTTTTAACGCTGTAAGTATTGAAGTTAAGCCTTCTTAGAGTTTATCTTTCAGTCCTTTCCCCAAAAAAGTATATTTATTCAAAAAAAGACGACGCCATTTTTGAACTGTACCCCAAAATTCGGACAATAAAAAAAGCTGTGATAGGAGATTGC